>Ga0105348_1001253_pt1 | contig 17268 bp, 21 predicted proteins | sample EN8Hudsemesocosm_2_FD_83504 | JGI IMG/M metagenome (GOLD analysis project Ga0105348, IMG submission 83504) | Methane-oxidizing microbial communities from mesocosms in the Hudson Canyon - EN8C Hudson Canyon | ecosystem: Environmental > Aquatic > Marine > Cold seeps | place: Hudson Canyon... | reverse complement strand
CTCTCAGCTTTTGATTTGTTTTTAGTGTCAGATAGGCCAAGCGTCGATTCAGGATCTCAGTTACGCTCAATTTAGTGAGTCGAATGGAGATTTTTGCCTTTTCATAAATTGCATTATTAAGCTATAATTTGCAGCGTTATGCAGCAGAATGAGATTAGTAATGGCCTCCCCTGTACGTTTAAATGAAGAACTAATGCGTGATGCTGAAATGGAGTCACGCTTAAATAAGCGTAGCTTACCGAAGCAGATAGAGTATTGGGCAGAGCTTGGTAAAAAACTAGAAGGTATTATCAAACCTGACGAAATCATCGCCATCAATCAAGGGTTGGCTAAATTAGAAGTAACTTCTACAGATACGGTACCAATAGATACTGATGAGGTTTTTGCCTCCCTATCCATGGATCGCCGAGACGGCTCTCTTTCAAAACGAGTTACTAGCTCGAATATAAGCTACGAGATTAGCGATGCTAATCCAGGCTTGCTGTTGCAAATTGACCAGAGTGGGAATCGTAGGCTGGGTCGTTTTGTTAATGGCGAGTTTATCCCCTCTTAGTCATTCATTATCTTAAACATTCATTTGAAAGGCTCTTTGCCAGTTAGGCCTGTAATCCTTTGATGAGTAATCAAAAGCAACTTTGGGTCTTAGCTGGTGGAAATGGCGCCGGTAAATCCACGTTTTATAAACTATATCTGAAACCTCGCGGGTTGCATTTTGTAAATGCGGATTTAATCGCAAGTGATTTATCAGCTGATGATCCAGAAGGTGTTAGTTATGAAGCTGCTTATCTAGCTGAGAAAATTCGCTTCCAATTGCTCAAGGAGGGAGCCTCATTTTGCTTTGAAACAGTTTATTCTCACCCTTCAAAAATAGATTTTGTCGCACATGCTAAGGCGTTAGGTTACAAAGTGATTCTTGTTTATATTCACTTGAGTCAACCGAATTTGAATATGGCCCGGGTGCGGCAACGGGTTTCTGAAGGCGGCCATGATGTTCCGATGGAAAAAATAAAAACGCGAATCCCAAGAACAATTATTAATGTAGGGAAGACTATCTCGTTGGCAGATGAGGTCAGATTGCTGGATAATTCTTCGCGTTCTTCGCCTTTTAAATTAATTGCAACGCTGAAAAAAGGTGTTCTTCTAGACAAAGATGAAAACCTAACTGACTGGGCTCGTCAGATACTTAAGGGCTAACCAGAGGTGTAGCAATCTAGTCCAATGTACCTATTTTAAAGAATACACCGTTACTCCAAACGCCAATCCAAGCCTTCCCCTCAATAACTTCTTCTACCGCAAGCTCTACCAACTGATAATAAACGTTACGTGAAATAAGGGCATTTAGGTTTGAGCGGATATGGATATATGGGGCAGGTTCATTTGTAGCGTCATTAATATTAACTGTGATTTGGTGGTCTTTATCCGCGATAACTAGTTCGTCGCAGTTTGTTGTAAAGGTAAGTTTTTGTTGATTAGCCTCCCCTTCAACATTAAGTTCAGTGGCTATAAAAGGCGCATCATCTACCTTTATGCGGCATTTTTCTACCGGAGTTACTAGGCAATAGCCATCTTCATCAAGTCTTAATACGGTCGAGAAAAGTTTAACAATTTTATGTCGCTCAATTTTGGAGTTTTCATAATACCAAGAGCCATCACGTGTAATGGTGATATCTATATCCATCACAACTTCAGGGTGCCACATGTGGACAGGTGGGAGGCCTTTTTTTTGTTGGATACGTTGAATGTTATCTGACAGCTTATTAGTGCTTGTTTTTTTATGCTCTGACATAGTTTTGGTACCCTAATCCAGATAAAGAGACACTCAATAGGCTAGTACGCCCTTAATTATAAAAGATCAAGCTGGCCAGTTCTAATTAAGCTTTTGTTTATATTAGAAATATTGTTTTTTAAGGCAATTATCTAGCTGCTAGGGCAAGAGCGTAGTCAGATATAGGCGCCTTAATTAAATCTAGAGGTTGATCAGCATAAAAGGTTAATAAACCGCTCTGTCCTGAAATATTTACGATATCCACGACATAGCCATTAGTTTGCGCGAGTATCAGCTGGATAACTGCTTGGTCCAGACCTAAGGGCTTACGTTGTTTAGCTTGCGCCTCTTCCCATGTACTTACTGTGTCCTGTGAGTGAATGAGTTTTGGGTATAGTATATATTCGAAACCGGCTTTCTTTGCTTGCCTGAGCGAATCATCATAACTAGCAGGTTTTTCAGCGCGCGTAACAAAACCGAAGACACTGTTGAAGGCGAGGTATGCTGACTCACTGATCTTCATTTTTAATACAGATTTAGTATTCATGGGCTCTGTAGCTACATAGATTCTTGAGTCTAAAGGAAGGGTCCAAACATTCATGCGGGAAAGCTGGTAGTGGTCTGTAAGCCTAGTACTGCGTGCGTAACTGTAGGATTCATCATACCAATCGCCTATATTGGCACAGCCTGAAAGCCCTGAGAGTAAGGCTCCAGCAATGATTGCTATTATGTACTTCATGAGTTTCACCCTTTTGATATCTTAACGTTTAGCCTATAAAATCCGCTCTGTCTAAGAACTGAGTTTTGTCCATGTTAAACTACCATATGCCCCTGTACCGCCCTCCTTCCGAAGGCAAGAATAGCCTTATATTTCAAGTCACATTAGGCTGTAGCTTTAATCAATGCAGCTTTTGTTCCATGTATCGAAGTAAGACCTTTGAAATCAGACCTTGGGATGATTTAAAGTCAGAAATCGATTTAATGGCCAAACAGTATCCTTGGGTCGATCGTATCTTTTTAGCGGACGGTGATGCGCTGGTTTGCCCTACGGACTATCTGGTGCAGGTGTTGGATTATTTGTATGAGGTCTTTCCTAACTTAGATCGAGTTACCACTTACGCATTACCTAACAATCTTAAGCGGAAAACTCTTGCCGAGCTGGAACAGATTAACCGGCATGGCCTAAGCATGATCTACTACGGTATTGAATCCGGCTCTGCTGATATTCTTAGGCGTATCACTAAAGGGGGGACCCCTGACAGTATGATAGAAGGGTTAAACAAGGCAAAAGATGCTGGCTTAAAGATATCCGGTACCGTCATTCTAGGCCTGGGTGGGACGGAACGCTGGAAGGATCATATCGATGGGACGGCTGACCTGATTAATCGTACACAGTTAGATTATGTCTCTACTTTACAGTTGGTTATTGATCCTCGGTTAGCCACAGAATTTAAGGGGAAATGGTGTAAACGCGGTGGTAATTTTTACCAACAGGACGATCAGGGCTTGCTGCAGGAACAAATTCGTTTGGTAGAAAAAATAGAGCCGAGCATACCTGTTACTTTTAGATCAAATCACGCTTCAAATGCCTTGCCGCTAGCAGGTGAGTTGCCTCAAGACAGGGCTGAACTGCTTTCCATTCTGAAAGGTGCTACTGAAGGCGATATCCCCTTGCGTACTATCGACTACCGGCGATTGTAATGACTGACGATGTAACGCCATTCGCTGTTTAGCATTCATCTACTCATTTACTGTGTCGATAATTTCTGCTGGGATTTTATCGGATATGCAGATTTTGTTTCTACCTTCATGTTTAGCTACATAAAGGGCTTCGTCTGCAGCTTCTATCAGCTCGGCAAGTGTTGTTTGTGATGAAGGTATAGCTGTATACAATCCAGCGCTCAACGTAACCTTGCCGTAGTTAGATTCAGAGTGGTCGATATTTTTTTGAGCAAGAGAATTTCTGATGTTCTCAGCAAGTTGTGAGCTTAAATCCAATGTACAATTTGGCAACACAACCAAAAACTCTTCTCCTCCATAGCGACATGCAAGGTGACCGATGGCACTTAATTCTGTTTTGAGTGTGTCCGCTATTTCCTTTAAGCAGTCGTCACCCATTAAATGACCGTAATGATCGTTATAGCCCTTAAAGTGATCTGCATCTGCCATAATGATGGATATTGGAGTCTTTTTGATTGCGCAAAGTTGAATAAATTCTCTGGATACGGTGTCTAGATGCCTGCGATTAGATAGCCCTGTTAAACCGTCTTGATTAACCATCGACTTGAGCAGTTCATTGGCTGAAGACAGCTTGTTGGATACATCTATTAACTCATGGCGCATATTTGCTATACGATCCATAGCTTTCATTTTTGAGTTTAAAATAACTTTATCGATGGGTTTCGGTAGGTAATCATCCCCGCCGGCATCGATACCTTTTTGTATGTCTGCAGGGTTAATACGTGCACTTAAGAATATAATGGGTACCCAGTCATTGGGGTATTGATTTCTGATCTGTTTGGCAACTTCGTACCCTGGTAATTCCGGCATCATGACATCGAGTAAAATCAGGTCAAAATCATCATCAAAAAGCGATAACGCTGCTTTCCCGCCGTTACAGGCGACTACTTCATGCCCTAATTCGAGTAGAAAGGCTTCTATTATAATTCTGTCGGTGGAAGAGTCGTCTACAACTAGCACTTTCATGCATTACTCTCTATGTAAGATTTAAGTTCAATTTGGAACTGATTATACATGTCTCTTAATTGACTAATTTGTTGTTCAGCGTTATCTAGATGGTTAGCTCGAAAGTCATCTTCCAACGTTTGTGCGTACTCCCATAATCGCTTTCCACCTAGGTTTCCACTACCCGACTTGATGCTATGAACAATTCTTTCCATCGTTTCATGATCTTTGCTGATATAGGCCAGAGTGAGCTGAGAGAAATAATCATCAGTTTCCGTGGTGAAACAGGTAATGAGCAGTTTAAATCGATCACCTAATGTTTTTACAATACCTTCAAGCCGTGATTTATCTAGCACAGGAATTTCAGAACCGTTGTCGTTTAGCATAATAGTTTGTACATCAGTAGATGCTTTGGCTCCAGCGTTAAGTTTGAGGCGTCACTGCTAGCTTTAACGTTTAAACGTCGTATTGCTTATAGCATTGGTAACATAGCTTATGAGGTTCGCTTTGATAAAGCGTATCAGTGTCAATTTATTGATAATTTAACTATAGAAGAAATAAAGAATGTGGGAGCTAAAAAGGTGACGAGTTGACGTGATTTCATGTTAAAGGTCATCGTGCTTAATGATGGCATGAAATGATATGCTTGCCGCTCTACAGTTACCCTTTTCGGATATTCAACCAATAATTTATTAGGACACTTAAGTGCTAGATTTAAACACGGAATTTCCTATAGATAGCGCAATCTCCTACCTTAATCATGCCGCGGTCGCACCATGGCCACAGCGTACAGCGCGCGCAGTGACAGGGTTTGCACAGGAAAATACAGATCAAGGTGCTATGGAATACCCTCGATGGATGCAAAAAGAGCAGCTTCTAAGGGATCAGCTAGTTAGCTTATTAAATGCTGAGCACACTGATGCTATAGCATTGGTAAAGAATACCTCAGAAGCATTGTCTTTTGTGGCTCACGGATTATCTTGGCGCCCAGGTGATAATGTCGTGATATCAAATCTTGAGTTCCCATCTAACCGTATCGTTTGGGAATCACTAGCACGTTATGGTGTGGAAGTAATCGAGGCTGATATTAGTGAGGGATCTCCTGAGCAACGTATTCTTGAAGCTACCAATGAGCATACCCGTCTTATTAGTATTAGCTCTGTACAATATGCTTCAGGATTAAAGCTTAATTTAAAGCCAATTGGTGAATTTTGTCGCCGAAAAGAGATACTGTTTTGTGTGGATGCAATTCAAAGCGTAGGTGCACACCAATTCGATGTACAAGATAACTATGTCGATTTTGCCATGGCTGACGGGCATAAGTGGATGTTGGGGCCTGAAGGATTGGGCTTTTTCTATTTAAATCCTACAATTATGGATCGATTGAAGCTTCATCAGTTCGGCTGGCATATGGTCGAGCGTCAGGGAGATTATGATCGTCGAGAGTGGGATATTGCCTCAAGCGCTCGTCGTTTTGAATGTGGAAGCCCGAATATGCTAGCTATTCATGCACTCAGCGCCAGTTTGTCGCTATTGCTAGAGGTAGGCATGGAGAGTGTTGAATTAGCGCTGGAGCAGATAGTAGGCTATGCCATCGAGCGGATCAGAGAGCTACCTAAAGCTCGCATTTTAAGTACTACAGATCCTATACAGAGGGCTGGTATAGTCACTTTTAGCATCGACGATACTAACATGTCTAAGCTACATCAAAGTCTTATGACGAACCGTGTTATTTGTGCGCATCGTGGGGGCGGAATTCGGTTCTCTCCTCACTTCTATAGCAGTACAGAAACCATTGATCGAGCAATAGATGTGTTACGTGAAAAACTCTAAACATCAAACGACTGCTTAGTAGCCAAGCGGCTGGATATACGCTATATCTCAATACCTATAAACGTAAAAAGTGGTATTTATGGGGTTCTTAAGCAAAATATCAAATCCAGTTATTCAATGGCTTTCTCACGAGGAGAAGCCTGCTGATTTTCCTCTTTGTGATTTTGAACGAATACGTTATGAGCTAAAGCCTTGCGATGTTGTTTTAGTGGAAGGTCGAAGTCGAGTCAGTCATGTTATCAAGGTGATTACACAGAGTTCTTGGTCTCATGCTGCCCTCTATGTGGGGCGGTTGCATGATGTCGAAGATGCTAATCTAAGAGACACCATTGCAGAGCACTACGCAGCAGAACCGGATACACAACTGATCATTGAGAGTGAACTTGGATTCGGCACTGTGATCAGGCCATTGAATGTTTATGAAAAGGATCATATTCGTATTTGTCGCCCTAAAGGGTTGGACTTTAAGGATGCTCAGCAAGTCATTCGTTATGCTGTGAGTAGACTTGGTTCTGATTACGATGTTAGACAAATTATGGATTTGGCTAGATTTCTATTTCCGTGGACAGTTGTTCCGCGGCGTTGGCGTTCATCAATTTTTAATAAAGCTGTAGGTGATTCAACTAGAACAGTGTGTTCTAGCATGATTGCTGAGGCTTTTGGCTTTATCCAGTTTCCCATTCTACCTTTAGTGAAAAAAAGCGCAGAGGCTGGAGTACAGCTATTTAGGCGAAATCCAAAGTTATGTACGCCCAGTGATTTTGATTACTCGCCCTATTTCGAAATCATCAAGTATCCCTTCATGGACTTTTCGAGTCAGACGAGCTACCGATTATTGCCATGGCATGGCAATGGTGTTTTGACCGGCGATGAAGCTGAAATCTATATCGGACCGAAAGAGCATGCCGATACAGCTATTCAAAATGCACAGCAAAGCAGTGCTGAAAACAAGCCAGATAGCTCGGATAGTTAGTATTCTTAAACTGTAGAAGATCCAAGTCCAAAAACGTCTACATCTATGCCGAAACGTTGTAAAAAAATGCAGCGTTGGGCTGGATCTTTTGTGATTCTGAACAATACTTATTTTATCTGGCTTTGCACACCTCCCCCAAGTGTATGTAATGCCAGTGAAGGGATATGTGAAAGCATGTTCCTTGTGTACTAGCCCTTAGTACACTAAATGTTTCACTCCTAATGGTCTTAACCCGAAATCTTTTGATTTCGGGTTTTTTTTGCCTCTAATTAGGCGCTAGAATTTAATCGGAAATTTAGCGCTTGAATTGAGGTAATGGATATTCAAGATAGATTGAAAAGATTGTTGAAGTTTATTGATGTTTGTTCGATGAGCTTTTCATAGCTGATATCGCGTAGCTCTGCGATGTATTTAGCGACATTGGCGACATACTTGGGTTCATTGCTCTTCCCTCGGTAAGGAAGTGGTGCTAAATATGGAGAGTCGGTTTCAACCAGAATACGATCCAATGGCAATTGCTTGGCAACGTTTTTTAGTTCGGTTGCATTTTTAAAGGTTACTATTCCAGAAAAAGAGATATAGAAATTCATTTCTATGGCTTTGAGTGCCATGTCCATATCTTCGGTAAAGCAGTGTAATACTCCACCAACCCTTGAATCTGAGTACTGCTTCAGCAAGGCAAGCGTATCTTCTTTAGCATCTCTGGTATGAACTATAGTGGGTAGTCGTGTTTGCTGAGACACGTTTAAGTGTTGAATAAAGCTTTGTTGTTGTAATTCTATGGTTTCTTCACTGTAGTAATAGTCTAAACCGGTTTCACCGACAGCAATAACCTTCTTGTGATTTGCTAATGATACGAGCTCTTCGGTAGTTGGCATTCTGGTATTAGCATTTAAAGGGTGTACACCTACGCTGGCATAAACGTCTTCGTGTGCTTGTGCAATTTTTATAACCTCATCGACATTACTCATGTCAATACTGACGCATAGGAACTTGGTTACGCCGCTATCTCTTGCGGCATTTAACGCGCCAGAAAGCTCGCCCTCATAGGCTGACAAGTCCAGCCTATCTAGATGGCAGTGGGAGTCGATTAACATAGGATTCCTTAACAACTAGTCAAGTTGGTAAAAACGTATTTGTATAATTAGGAGATTAAAGAGTGTGAGTAGGTCTATCGGACTGTAGTGCACCGGCAAGATAGGTTTCAATTTTACCGCGGGCAGTATCTTCAGCATCAGTAAATTGGACACCAATGCCAGCAGCACGGTTCCCTTGGGCTCCTTTAGGAGTAACCCAAATGACTTTTCCGGCGACAGGTATTTTTTCTGCTTCGTCCATCAAATTAAGGAGCATGAAGACTTCATCGCCTATGTGATAAGCCTTATTGGTTGGAATAAACAAACCACCATTATTAATAAACGGCATGTACGCCGCATATAATACAGCCTTATCCTTAATGGTAAGGGATAGAATACCGTTACGAGGACCCAAATTGGGAGGCATACTCATAATTGTGGTTTACCTCTCTTCAATATTTTAATTGATGATTTCATGATAAATCAATTTACTCATGTCGTCTTGGACTAAAAGCCCCTCTATAGATTAAAGGTTGGGCAGTTGTGACCAGCGATTCAGCAAGTGCTCTAATAACAGTTGCTGATTGGGGTTAGCGCTACTTCTTGCAAGTTGTAGTGCTTTGGTTAGATCGTCTAGTAGCATAAAAATTGAAGTTGTTGAAGTATGCCCTAATAATACCATCACTAGCCCTTTAGTTACGTTATCTTGTGCGTCACCTATAGGGTTTATCATTGATCTGATGGTGTCATTTAATAGACGTTGCCACCATAAAAGCACCTGCTCAATATCATGATTTTTCCAACTCTCTGCGACTGCCATACTATGAGATTTTTTATGCAGGATTGCCGTAAGATCTCTTGCTATATCATGTCGAAGTTCTAACTCACCTGATTCGCGGATAGCCAATGCTTTTAGAGGAGATCCCCCAGACAAAGTTAAAAGTGTATTAGCTTCGTCTGAATTGGGGATGATATTGCCTAGCCAGGCTAGCCCCTCCTGATGGTTTGGGGTAGTAAAAGCAATATGCTGACATCGACTGCGTATGGTTGGTACAACACTGTTTATCTGATCTGTTACTAGAATCAACAAGCTATTAGAGCCGGGCTCTTCAAGTGTTTTGAGCAGTGCATTGGCTGCATTTACGTTCATGGCATTACAAGGGTTTATTAATACGACCCTATAACCACCCTGTTGAGGTGTTTTACTCATAAAGCTATTTAGCGATCTGATCTGGTCTATTTTTATGGCTTTGGCTTTATCTTCGAGACCAATAGGTTGAAAGTCTGGGTGTGTGTCAGACTTATTAAGCAGGCATGACTTGCATCTACCACAAGCGATCCCTTCTTTTGGTTGCTGGCAGAGCAGTAGGTGAGCTAATGCTATGCCAAATTTAGCTTTCCCCACCCCTACAGGGCCAGAAAATAGTAATGCATGGGGTAGCTTATTGTTTTCTATTTGGCTCAGAACTCTTGCCCAATATTCAGAATGCCAGATATAAGGTGAAGCGATATCTTCCATAGCCATTAACGGTGAAATAGTTGGTCTAGTGTATGTTTGATTTGCGCTTGTACGTCGTCCAATGCAGGACTGGCATCTATGATGCTATAGCGACTTGGCGCTTGATTGGCTCTATTCAAATAGGTTTGCCTTACTTTTTTAAAGAAATCAGTTTCTTCTTGCTCAAAACGGTCTAGCTCGCCACGGTTAGATGCCCGCTGCATGCCTATTTCTATAGGTAGATCTAATAGTAAGGTAAGGTCCGGTCTTAGGTCGCCTTGAACCATCATTTCAAGTTGTTGAATTCGGTCTACAGATAAACCTCGCCCACCACCTTGATAGGCATATGTTGCATCAGTGAATCTATCAGAGAGTACACAGGTGCCGGCAGCTAAAGCAGGCTTTATTACGGTATTTATGTGTTGAGCTCTTGCGGCGAATACCAGTAATAGCTCTGTATCCTCGAAGACCTGCTCATCGCGAGGGCTTAGTAAAAGCGTTCTTATCTCTTCAGCGAGAGGAGTACCGCCAGGCTCTCGAGTGACTAATAGAGGAATATTATTGCCATGGAAATATTCGCGAATGAAATCAATGTTGGTAGTTTTACCAACACCTTCGGTTCCTTCAATGGTCAAGAAAAAGCTTTTTTTCATAACTGAGATTCAAGTACTGTTTTTAATAAATTATTGTTAATAACAACATTCAATGGCTGGGTGTTGATTTATAATTCTTTATTCTTCTCTTGCGTTGAAATTGATCAACATTTTTATTGTGTTGCTCCAAGGTGTCAGCAAACATATGAGTCCCATCACCTTTTGCTACAAAATACAGACTATTGCTTTCGTCTGGATGTAATGCGGCATATATAGACCTTTGTCCTGGGAGAGCTATAGGCGTTGGCGGTAAGCCCTTAATACGGTATGTGTTATAAGGTGTAAGTTGTTTGAGATGAACTCTGGTTAAATTACCTTGATATTCACTACCAAGGCCATAGATAACTGTAGGGTCTGTTTGTAGTCGCATTCCTTTTTTTAGGCGCCTAATAAAAACCCCAGCTATTTGTTCTCGTTCAGTATCTACAGCTGTCTCTTTTTCAACGATGGATGCCATGATGAGCGCATCATAGGGTGTTTTATAGGGTAGCTTTTCGTCCCGTTTTTGCCACAATGTGCTTAGCACATTCTCCATTTTTCGATGAGCTCGCTGAAGTATATCGACATCACTCATACCCTTATTGTAATTATAGGTGTCAGGGAAAAATCGTCCTTCCGTATGCTCACCTTCTATACCAAGGCGTTCTATTATTTCATCGTCAGATGATTCAGTCAGAGTGCTTTCAAGTTTTGGCTGACTAGCAATTTCAGTTAGCATTTCACGAAAAGTACTTCCCTCTATGACCGTGATTTGATGCTGTACAACTTTTCCGCTAACAACGATATGTAGAAGTGCTCTAGGCGTAGTGCCCTCTTCCAAAAAGTATTCACCTGCCTTTATTTTATTGGTTTGGTCGAGTAAACGTGCATAACCGACAAACCAACGAGGTTTCGATAACACGCTCCTTTCAGCAAGTTTGTATGCAAGCTTACTGAAAGAAGTACCGTTTGAGATGGTTATAGTATTTGTTTCTGCTGTAATAGCTAGCGGCGTATCAAGGTATCGATTTACTTGGTACCAGAATACGACCGTAATCAAAAGTAGGAAAAGGAAACAGGTTGCAACAAACAACAAGATTCTTTTTGTCATTGTGGGAATAACTCTTTACTTATTATTTTTTGTAGCTTACGTGTGATTTGGCCGATTTGATAGCCTTTATCATTAAACTCTACTACAGGCCAGATACCATAATTGCTATTACAGAGGAAAATCTCATCGGCGTTTTTAAGAGCGTTAATTGGAAAAAGCTTCTCTGTGCTTTCAACACCAATAGTACCTGCTTGATCGAGAATAAAGTCTCTTTGTACTCCCTTGACCCCACTTTCGAGCAAGCTTGGGGTTATGAGTTTGCTGTCAACAACCATAAATAGGTTACTCATTACACCTTCAACAACATTGCTATTAGTATCTAAAATCACACCTTCTATGCAGCCCTTTTTATCGACTTCTTGTTTTGCGAGCACTTGCTCTAAACGGTTGAGGTGTTTTAAACCTGCAAGCAATGGCTGTCTTGCTAATTGTGTCTGACAGACATAAATTTTTATGCCATCTTGAGTGCTGGCACTGAGTTCTTTAGATCTATCGAATAATGAAATAGCAATATTGGGCCTTGTATTGTGTGGAGTACCGTAACCCCTTTCAGTTTGGCCACGAGTGATGATTACTTTTAAAGTTGCGTCATTGTGCTCATTCGCAATTTTTTGACATTTTCGTTTAACTTCATTCGTGTTAAAAAATATATCGAGTTTTTGAAGGCTAGAATTAAGGCGTTTGAAGTGACGATCTATAAGCGGTATATGTTGCTTATAGATTCGCATAGTTTCAAATAGGCCATCACCAAAGGAGAACCCGCGATCCTGAATAGAAACCGTATTAGATTGAATTCCATTTACCCAGGACGCCATCAGCATGATTAGACTTCTTGAAATATTAAGGAGCCGTTGGTGCCACCAAAGCCAAAAGAATTCGATAAGACGGCAGATATTTTTGCAGACCTTGCACTATGAGGCACATAATCTAAACGACAATTCTCATCTGGATTATCAAGATTAATTGTTGGTGGTATCGTTTGATGCTTGATAGCTAATATAGAGAATATTGCCTCTACAGCACCGGCGGCACCGACCAAGTGACCTGTCATGGATTTGGTAGAGCTGATTGCCAGTCTCTTTGCGTGTTCACCGAATACGCGTTCAGCTGCTTGACTCTCAGCTGCATCACCAGCCACGGTTGAGGTGCCGTGTGCATTTACATATTGTACTTGATCTGGGTTTAAGCCAGCGTCAGTGAGTGCGCAACTCATTGCTTGCCCTGCACCACTACCGTCTTCTGGCGGTGAGGTCATGTGATAAGCATCACCACTCATTCCAAAACCAGTGAGCTCTGCATGTATAGTTGCGCCTCGCGCCTTGGCATGCTCGTAGTCTTCTAGTATTAATATACCTGCACCTTCGCTTAGTACGAAGCCATCTCGATCTTTATCCCAAGGCCTGCTAGCTGATGCTGGATCATCATTTTTTGTTGATAACGCTCTGGCTGCAGAAAACGCTGCCAAGCCCTCAGGGGTTATAGGCGCTTCAGCTCCCCCTGCGATCATTACATCTGCATCCCCATAAGCAATGGTCCTCGCGGCGTACCCTATGTTATGAGTACCTGTGGTACACGCGGTGGTAATAGAGTAGTTAGGTCCCTTTAATCCCCATCGGATTGAAATGTTGCCAGCTACCATATTGATGACGGACGCAGGAACTAGAAAAGGTGAGACCCTACGTGGACCTTTTTCGAGTAGTATTTTGTGATTGTCTTCAATCGTACCTAATCCGCCAATTCCAGAACCTACAGCAACACCTGTTCTTACGCTAAGTTGCTGATCTTCAAAATCAAGCCCTGAATCATGAATTGCTTCAGCAGCTGCAACCATACCTAGTTGGATAAATCGATCCATCTTGCGTGCTTCTTTAGGCGCTAGAATATGACCAGGATCAAAGTCTTTAACTATGCCTGCAAACTGAGTGCTGTATTTAGAAATATCAAAATGCTCGATAGCACTAACGCCACTTTCTCCCTTTAACAAACTATCCCAGCTTTGTTGAATATTTGCACCATTAGGGTTAACGGTACCCATTCCGGTTACTACTACACGGCGTTTAGTCACTTATTTCTCCAACTTAAATACAGAAAGAAAAAAGCCGCCAGCAAGATTGCGGCGGCCTTCTTTGTGCTTTCGTATATAAACACTCTATATACTGACAGCTATTGATGCGCTACCACATAATCAATTGCTAGCTGTACTGTAGTGATTTTTTCAGCTTCCTCATCAGGAATTTCAGTTTCAAATTCTTCTTCAAGAGCCATAACAAGCTCTACCGTATCGAGCGAGTCTGCACCTAAATCTTCAACAAATGAAGAAGATGTGCTGATATCTGATTCTTTAACGCCAAGTTGTTCACAAACAACTTTCTTTACGCGTTCTTCTACAGTACTCATAAGCTTGGTTAGCTCCTATTAAAATTTATGCTACAGCAAATTCTGTGCAATTTTATTGGTGGTTTTATTGGGTTGCAAGCATAAAACCTTACTATTAGACCACAACGCAAAGCTGTGTCAAAACCATCCGAAAGAATGGTTAGTTCATGTACATGCCGCCATTAACGTGTAGCACTTGACCTGTAATATATTCACCTGCATCACTAGCGAGGAATTGCACTGAATTTGCAATATCCTCAGGCTTGCCAAGACGACTTAATGGTATAGCCTGTATATATGTATCTTTTACATTATCAGGCAGCTCTTTGGTCATGTCTGTATCAATAAAGCCTGGAGCGACAACATTTACGGTGATATTTCGTGCTGCCAATTCAGCGGCAAGACTACGACTCATTCCTTCCATGCCCGCTTTGGCTGCCGCGTAATTAGCCTGACCCGCGCTACCGCGAGAAGCTACAATTGAGCCGACATTTATGATTCGCCCCCAACGCGCTTTAGTCATACCTCTAACGAAAGCCTTACAAACCCTAAATACAGAGTCTAGGTTTGTGCTGATTACGCCGCTCCACTGCTCATCCTTCATTCGCAAGAAAAGAGTATCATCGGTTATGCCTGCGTTATTAACTATAATCTGTGGTGTGCCCAATATTTCTTGTATGCTGGTTGCTAGAGACTTGACAGATTTATCACTTGAAACATCTAGCACAAAACCTTGCCCGGTTATGCCTTCATCTTTAAAACCTTCGGTGATTTTGTTGGCTCCAGCTTCGGTGGTTGCTGTGCCAGCAACGATTGCACCAGATTTTCCTAGCGCTACAGCAATAGCTCTACCTATTCCACGACTTGCACCTGTTACGAGTGCTACTTTTCCTTCTAGGGACACGATTGGCTCCTTTTAGTTGTTAAGCGTTTCTAAGTCAGATGATGTGCCAAATGCACTGGCAGATATAGTTTTGTCAATGCGTTTGTTCAGACCCGTAAGTACTTTACCTGGGCCACACTCAACAAGTTCCGTAATGCCATTATTTTTCATTTCGTTGACACAGCCCACCCAGAGAACAGGTTTGTGCAGCTGAGCAACAAGATTTTTCTTAATGGCCTCCGGTGAACTGGCTAGCATAGCATCAACATTTTGTATGACAGGAATCTTAGGCTGGCTAATGCTGATTTGATCTAGAGCCTTCGCAAGGCCTTCAGAGGCAGGCATCATAAGAGCGCAATGAGAGGGAACACTAACTGGTAAGGTCATAGCTTTTCGGGCGCCGGCATTCTTACAGTTTTCAATGGCGCTATCTACCGCGCCCTTTTCTCCGGCAATTACAACTTGACCTGGCGCATTGAAATTTACAGCTTGAACTATTCCTGCTGAAACCGCTTCGCAAGACTTTATGACATCACTGTCTTGAAGGCCGAGGATAGCAGCCATAGCACCCGTACCTACTGGTACCGAAGCTTGCATAAGCTCTCCACGAAGTTTAACCAGTTTAATGGCATCAGCAAATGCTAATGCACCACCACAAACCAGTGCGCTGTATTCGCCAAGGCTATGACCAGATAGCAAGCTTGGTACTCGATCAATACTCTCATTCCAAAGACGCCAAAGTGCGACACTGCTAGCAAGCAATGCTGGTTGAGTCACATCTGTGCTGTTGAGGCGTTCATTTGGGTCTAATTGAATGACTTCCCAAAGGTTATAACCTAAAGCGTCAGAAGCTTCTTCAAAAGTTGCGTTGATGATTTGATGCTCACCAAGATCCGAAAGCATGCCAAGCTTTTGAGAGCCTTGACCTGGAAAAATAAATCCCAGTTGTGTATCCATGTGCAATCCTATTTTATAACAGACACAAAAAAGGCGTGTGACTGCCTAAACAACCAACACGCCTTCTTGATAAAAACGACCTTATTCGTCGTCTTTATTGATAACCTTACGGCCTCGGTAAAAACCATCAGCACTGATATGGTGACGAAGATGTGTTTCACCTGTAGTCGATTCTACGGATAATGTAGATTCAGTTAGCGCATCATGTGAGCGACGCATATCTCGTCTTGAACGAGTTTTTTTACTTTTTTGAACAGCCATGGCAATTTGCTCCTACTTTAATTATCTGTCGGCTTGTTGCCGGACTTCAATTTTTCTAACACTGAAAAAGGGTTTGGTCTTGCCTCTGTTTCATTTGATGAGTCAGAGGCAGTCGATACACCTTCTTCATTAAATTCAGCGCACTGTTGCTCATGTAGGGCAACAATAGGCAGAGCCAGTAATAGCTCATCTTCAATCAGAGCAATTAGGTCAGCTGACTCAGTATCCACAACCCAAGGGTCATAATACTTTGGTAAACGAGCGCAATCATCTTCCTTTCTCGCTATAGCCACATTAATATTAGCCGCGAGTGTAAGAGGCATGCATTCAAGGCAGCGCTGGCACTCCAGGGATACTTGTGCTTCAGCAGAGCCCTTAACCGTTAGCAGACCTTGCTCATCCCTACTAAACTGGACTTTCACGCCAACATCACTGTCAACACTAAGCACCGATTCAGTAATACGGCTGAGTTCGCTGGTGGTAATCTCCCCATCAAATTCAGCGTCTTTTAACGCTAACTTTCGAGGATCTACCTGTCTGGGTATCTGGCCCTTTAACATAGGGGCGCGATTGTACGGTTAGAAATGTGTGCTGTCAAAGGGAAAAGACATGTTTTAGGGCTAGTAAGGTCTCTAGGCATCATTGTAGAATTTCTTTTAAATCATTCACTTGGAAAATGAACATGTACCAAATTGTGCTGGGGTCTACTTCTATTTACCGCAAAGCTATACTAGAAAAGTTACAGGTCCCTTTCGAAACAGCAAAACCCAATATAGATGAAACCCCTTTAGCGGGTGAAAGTCCTGAGGCTTTGGTAGCAAGGTTAGCAGAAATAAAAGCAAAAGCAGTAAATGCAGGTACCGAGCGCCTGGTTATTGGCTCTGACCAAGTAGCTGTTTTGGATGGAGAAATACTCGGAAAACCAGGCAGCAAGGACAAGGCCATAGAGCAGCTATTATCATCCTCAGGCAAAAAGGTAAGCTTCCTCACCGGCCTATGCCTTTTGAATACCACTACCGGAAATTGCCAGACTGAGGTTGATGTTTTTAATGTCCATTTCAGACGGCTCTCAAAAGCAGTGATTGAGAGCTATGTTGAAAAGGAGAGCCCCTTAGATTGTGCAGGCTCATTCAAGTCCGAAGGATTGGGAATAGCCCTATTTAGCAAACTAGAGGGTAATGACCCTAACAGCTTAATTGGCTTGCCGTTAATTAGGCT
>Ga0105348_1001252_pt1 | contig 17283 bp, 13 predicted proteins | sample EN8Hudsemesocosm_2_FD_83504 | JGI IMG/M metagenome (GOLD analysis project Ga0105348, IMG submission 83504) | Methane-oxidizing microbial communities from mesocosms in the Hudson Canyon - EN8C Hudson Canyon | ecosystem: Environmental > Aquatic > Marine > Cold seeps | place: Hudson Canyon... | reverse complement strand
CATCCACTGTACACTTACATTCGAGCTTCCACATGCCACGTTTAACATTTAACACGGTTGTCTCTAAGATTAGCTGATCACCAGGCACCACCGGCTTTTTAAACCTGACTTTATCCGCACCAACAAAATACCAAACCCAACCATCAGCAGGTTTCTTTTCCTGAGACTTAAAACCAAGAATGCCCGCTACCTGAGCCACAGCCTCAACAATCAATACGCCAGGCATTACCGGATGATTCGGAAAATGACCTTGAAAAAAAGGCTCATTGCTCGTCACGTTTTTTAGACCCTTACAGTACTTGTTAGGCTCCAATTCAAGTACACGGTCAACGAGCAAGAACGGATAGCGATGGGGTAAATATTCTTTTATCTCTTCAATATTCATTACGTATTCCAAAACCAACCTCTACTTATCCCCATCGGTAAATTCACCGACTTGCTGTTCCAATTGTTTAATGCGTCGCGCCATAGTATCTAACTGACGATAACGCACAGCATTCTTACGCCACAGACTATTCGGAGACAAGGGCGCGCTGCCAGAATACACACCCGGTTTTTTAATCGAGCTTGTTACTAATGACATTGCTGTTACGTGCACATTATCGGTTATTTCTAAATGTCCCGTTATACCAACAGCGCCAGCAATAGTGCAATGTTCGCCAATTCGAGTACTACCAGCCACCGCCGAACATCCCGCCATAGCGGTGTAATCACCAATCACAACATTGTGAGCAATTTGTACATTGTTATCCAAAATAACACCATTACCTATGCAGGTATCATTTAAGGCACCTCGATCTATGGTAGTACAAGCACCGATTTCAACATTATCGCCAATAACCACACCGCCAATTTGTTCAATTTTCTCCCAACGCCCTTGGTCATTGGCATAGCCAAAACCATCGCTACCAAGAACCGCGCCTGATTGAATTAAACAATGTATGCCAATATATACACCATGATAAACGGTTACATTACTGCACAACCGCGAGCCTTCACCTATTACGCTATGCTCACCCACCACTGAGCCCGCACCAATAACTGCATCAGCCTTGATGATAACGCCAGCTTCTATCACCGCATTGGGCCCCACAGAGGCTGAAGCATCTACTTGCGCACTGGCATGAACCACCGCTGTAGCACACACCCCTTTAACGGGGACCGGTGCAGTAGCAAACCATGTCGAGAGTTGTGCGTAACCCATATATGGGTTTTGCATAACCACGGCAGCTCCGGGACAAAGTTCAACATCGTCAGGAGAGACAATTACAGCCAATGCTTCTGTAGATGTCAGCTGTTTACGGTAGGTTTTATTCGCAAGAAAACTAATTTGAGTAGCAGTGGCTGCATCTAGTGTATTGATGCCATCCACGGCTAACGAACAAGGATCTAGAGTGATGTCGCCCGTATAGGCTTCCCCCCAAACAACCTCCGCACCTAAGTGGGAACCAATTGCCTGAAGACTATGCACCACTCTTTTCACAGTATGACTTATCGATTTTTATTCAGTTTTTCAGTAATTTTAGCCGTGATGTCATACACAGGATTAACATAAAGAGCGGCCTGACGTGCTAGCACCACCTGAATTTGCTCTTCCTTAATCACTTGTTCCATCGCTTTATCGAACTTAGGCCCCATAATTTTAATCAGGTCCTGTTGTCGCTCTGAACTTAACTGTTGAAAATCACGCTTCATACGCTTTAGATCAATCGTGATATCCTCACCTTCGCGCTGCAATTGTGAAATTTCCGTTTGCGTCATCACTGCAGCGTCTTTCTCCAGCTTTTCTTTAATTTGTCTAAAACGCTCAGCCATTTTTTTGATTTTCCCGCGCTGCGGTTCAAATTCTTTATTGACCTTTTCGGTGAATGCTTTGGCTTCATTCGAGTTTGTAACAGCAGCCTGTAAGTCAACAACGGCGACATTCGGGTAAGGCTGAGCAGCCATTGCTAACGAAGACAAACTAAAAAGAACTGCCGCGCTTAACATACGCAATGTTTTATTCACAATATTCTTCCTCATAACTAATGATATAAATTTTACTTAACAGTAATCAAACGTCATTCGCTTTATCTAATTATTTAACATTAATGCTATAAAACTAGACAATCCAAACAAGCTCATAGTTCCTTGTATCAACAGGCCTTAGAACGTATTACCCAACGAGAATTGGAACGACTTAGTATCATCATCGTCACCCGAATTTATTGGTTTCGCAATACTGAAAGTTAGTGGTCCAAAACCACTGATCCAGGTCATCGAGAAACCGGCTGAATAGCGTAGTTCACCTAAGTCTAAATCAAACTCTTCTGTCTGCAGACGGTCATTATTACTAATATAGGCATCAGGTCTCGAATCAAAGACATTACCTGCGTCGAAAAATAGTGCCGTTCTAAAGGAACGCTTATCTTCCACAAATGGAATTGGGAAAATTAATTCTGCACCACCTTCAACCAAGACATTACCACCAAAGGGTTGCGGGTCATCTAAGTCAGCTGTATGTGGCTCTGCTTTTGGTCCCAGGGTATTATCTTCATAACCACGTACCGAACCAAAACCACCAGCAAAATAGTGCTCATAGAATGGTAGCGCTTGTGTACTACCATAGGCATCGCCATAACCTAACTCGGTGCGCAATCTTAAGGTCCAAATATCGCTTAATGGATAAAAGATCTGGCCCTGATAATTTAGTTTATAAAAGGTTAGATCACTGCCCGGTAGCGCCATTTCAAAAGATGCTCGCTGTGAATAACCTCGGTCAGGCATAAGCCCCCGATTCAGGGTAGATTCATTCCAACTAAACACTGCATTAAAGGTCAAATTCTTATTGCCTTCCTCTAAAAGAAAGCCAGACACTTCAGGCGACGCCTGAACGCCTTCCGTAATATCGGTTTGATCCAGACCTAGTGAAAAACTAATACGTTGGTTTTCAGCAATAGGGTAACCAAATGTTACGTTGCCACCCAAGGCATCAGTACTAAAGTCAGCAACATTACCTTCTTCATAATCAGTTTCTCTAAAATAAGCACTGAAGCCTCGGCTGACACCATCGACGGTATAGTAAGGGTCTAAATAGGAATAACTGTAGTTGGTGCGAAAATCACTGTTATTAATAGAAAAGGAGACCTTTTTACCAGTACCCAGGAAGTTTTCCTGACTAACACTGGCACCCAACACGATACCCGAGCCCTGAGAAAAACCTAAGCTGGCAGATACATTACCTGAAGGCTGCTCTTCAACGGTGTAATTCACATCAATCTGATCATTTGTTCCAGGTACCGCTGGCGTATCAACACTAACCTCTTTAAAAAAGCCAAGACGTTCAAGACGAGTTTTCGATGCATCAATTAAATCAGTTGAAGCCCAGCCGCCTTCCATCTGACGCATTTCACGACGCAACACTTCATCAACAGTCTTAGTATTTCCACGGAAATTAATACGACGTACATAAGCTCTCTTACCAGGGTCAACAAAGAAAGTTACATTGAGCGTTTTACCATCTTCATTTTGCTCCGGAATGCCACTCACATTAGCAAAGGTATAACCTTCATTACCCAAACGCTTAGTAATCAGGTCTTCCGTAAAGGTCATATACTGGCGAGAAAAAGTCTGCCCTTCTTTTACCAGCAGCAACAATTTCAATTGTTCTTCAGGAACAATAAGATCACCGGCTAATTTCACATCCTTAACCGTGAACTGCTCACCTTCAATTACATTGACGGTGATATACACATCAGACTTATCTGGTGTAATCGAAACCTGCGTAGACTCGATATTAAAATTAATATAGCCGCGGTCTAGGTACCAAGAACGTAAACGTTCCAAATCACCGGATAGCTTTTGACGAGAATATTTATCATCTTGAGTGTAAAAACTTAGCCAGTTCGGCGTCGTTAATTCAAAAAGTTTGCGTAAGTGTTCATCACTGAATAATTTGTTGCCTACAATATTGATATGCGCAATCGAGGCAACAGAGCCTTCATCAATTTCAATATTTAACGAAACACGGTTTCTAGGCTGAGGCACAACTTCAGTATCAATCTTGGCACCGTAACGTCCTTGAGCCACATACTGACGTTCCAATTCACGGTGTACCGAATCCAGGGTAGCTCGTTGAAACACCTGCCCTTGGGCTAACCCAGCAGAGCTCAGACCATCCATCAAGTTATCAGTCTCAATGGATTTATTACCATCAATTTCAATGCTGCTAATAGAGGGGCGCTCCACCACAGTCACTACCAGTACATCACCATCACGCCCCATGGTGATATCCTGAAAATAAGCAGATTTAAATAGCTTCCGAGTAGCATCACTAATATCTGCTGGCTCCAACGAATCACCGACATTAATAGGTAGTGCGCTAAAAACGGTACCTGCCGATACACGCTGCAAACCTTCGATGCGTATATCCTTCACCCTAAACGGGTAATCAGATGCAGAGACAAAAGTTGTAAAGAGAACCGACCCAATCAGGGCTAAGGATGCTAAATACCTTCTCATGAAATCCTTTCTTATTCTTACGACAGAGTATTGTTTAATGATGCCAGGGCTTAATTACACGGTTATTCTATGACACCCGCATTTCTCACAGCCGCATCAAGTCATTGTATATGGCCAACATCATGACCCCTGCTAACAAAAACATGCCCATTTTCAGGCCAATCAACTGAACATTCTCAGAGACTGGACGTCCTTTAACCACTTCAATCAGGTAATACAACAAATGCCCACCATCAAGCACAGGAATGGGCAATAAATTGGCCACACCCAGCATAATACTAAGCATTGCTAGGAACTGAAGGAACGTTTCAAAGCCAGAGCTAGCAGTTTGGCCTGCAACTTTAGCAATGGTGATGGGCCCACTCAAGTTTTTAACTGAAATTAACCCAATCAACAGCTTTTTAATTGAAGTTAAAGTAAAAACTGTCTGTTTCCAGGTTTCTTCCAGTGCAGGAACCCAAGCATAAACTAAACCATACTGGGTCTGCCGGCGCATATTTTCTGGCCACGTCGGAGGCGGATCAGGAAATTGCACACCTGAGCCAATAAAACCACCAAACTCACCACTTTCCAGCTCTTTACCTAACGGCCGCAGGGTAATTGGTAATTCTTGTCCCTGACGATCAATAATAACGGCCAAATCCTTTTCAGGACTCGCCCTAACCACATCAACCCATTGAGACCAACTATCGACTGTCTTCCCGTTTGCAGACACCACCAAATCACCCTTTTGCAAACCTGCCTGCAATGCGCGGCCATCAGGTTGAAGCTCACCAATGACGGGAGGTATTGAAATGCGGTAGGGTTGAATCCCTAAATCATTGAGAGGAAATGGCTGCTCTATCTCTTGCAACCAATCAGATATCAGAATTGAATGATCCGCACCATAACTAGCACCGAATTCACCGAGGGAAAAGGTAATCTCACCTGACTCTCCGAGACGGTTAAAAAGCTGAACTCGGACATCTCGCCAAGTATTTGTAGGCTCGCCATCTACAGCAATAATTTCCTGCCCAGCAATCATCCCAGCTTTAGCCGCAGCAGAACCCTCATTAATATCACCAATGACTGGCGCCAAGCCCGTCACTCCTGACACAAAAACCATCCAGTAAGCAATAATGGCAAAAATAAAATTAGCGATCGGTCCAGCGGCAACAATCGCAATGCGCTGATACACAGATTTACGGTTGAATGTTAGATCCAGCTCATCATCAGGCACTGGGCCTTCGCGCTCATCCAGCATTTTCACATAACCACCTAAAGGAATGGCGGCAATAACGAACTCTGTTCCTTTTTTGTCATACCAGGTAAAAAGTGATTTTCCAAAACCTACGGAAAAACGCAGCACCTTTACACCACAACGACGAGCAACCCAGAAGTGCCCATACTCATGAAAGGTCACCAATAGGCCTAATGTAACAATCAGTGCCGCTATCGATTGTAAAACTTCCATTCAGCTACCTATTACCCATAAAAAGAGAATCTATAAAAGAGAAATAGTTGTTTTCAAATATTTCATTGTGGGTATGAGCATTTATAAACTCTACAAGCAATCTTACCAAGGTACTCATACCTATAAATTATGCACAAAACCTATTACTTAACTATTTAAGCTAGCTATTAGACCTAGCTATTAGCATTGTCGCAACTTTGCGAGCCTGCTCATCAGCTTCAAGTACTTGCTCTAGTGAAGTCACCACTTTATGAGGCACTTTATTTAGAGCATCTTCAACGATACCAGCTATAGAGGTAAAACGTATTTTACCATCAAGAAAAGCCTGTACCGCCACCTCATTTGCCGCATTTAAAATAGCAGCCGCAGTCCCCCCAAGCTCAAAGGCCTCAGCAGCTAAGCGCAAGCATGGGAAACGGTCCAAGTCCGGTGCCTCAAAATGCAACCCGGCCAATTCCATAAAATCCAAACTTTTAACCCCTGACTCAATACGCGCCGGCCATGCTAAGCCATGTGCAATAGGAGTGCGCATATCAGGATTCCCCATCTGTGCCAGCACCGAACCATCGACATATTCCACCATGGAATGAACCACACTTTCAGGATGGATCACCACCTGAACACGTTGCGGAGAGGTATTAAATAACCAACAAGCCTCTATTAACTCCAATCCCTTATTCATCATGGTGGCAGAATCTACGGATATCTTTCGCCCCATATCCCAATTAGGGTGATTACAAGCCTGCTCAGGTGTAACCTCTTTTAGTTCAGGCGCAGGTGTATTAAGAAAAGGCCCACCTGAAGCCGTAAGCAAAATTTTACGTATTCCACCGTGATCCAGGCTTTCTATATTCTGACTAGGTAGACACTGAAAAATAGCATTATGTTCACTATCAATCGGCAGAAGCTCAGCCCCCGATGATCGCACTGCATCGATAAACAAGCTCCCCGCCATAACTAGAGCTTCTTTATTAGCCAACAGAACCCGCTTGCCGGAATTAACTGCAGCTAAGGTTGGCAGCAATCCTGCAGCACCCACTATTGCAGCCATGACCATATGCACAGATTCTGCAGCAGCAACCTCAGATAAGGCATCCTTCCCTGCTAATACATCAATCGAACAACCGCTCTGCGCCAACAACTCCCGCAACTCAGCTACTTTTGCCGGGTCGGCAACTACTGCAAAACGAGGTTTAAACTTAACGCACTGCTCCACGAGCAACTGAATATTGTGATTTGCCGTAAGCGCATAAACAGAAAAGAGATCAGGATGACGAGCAATAACATCAAGCGTATTGACTCCAATGGAGCCCGTTGAGCCCAGCACAGTAATTAAGCGCTTATCAACCTCCAATTCCGGAGCCGTCAAGCCAAAAACCCCCAATCCAAAGTCAACCATACTAGAGTGAATACAGGCATAGCCGCTGTCACACTATCAATACGATCTAGAAAACCACCATGGCCCGGCAAAAGTTGACTGCTATCCTTAACTCCAGCATGCCTCTTGAGCATGCTCTCAGCCAAATCACCTAACACTGACGCAAACACAGTAACCACTGACATGAGCAACCATATAGAGGCATCTTTCAGAGCAAGCTCCAAATAAAGAGATACAAAAAAAGCAACGATAGAAGTACAGGCCAAACCACCCCAAACACCTTCCCATGATTTACCAGGACTCACCGAAGGCGCTAATTTTCGCTTACCCCACGTTCTCCCAGCAAAGAAAGCCCCTACATCTGCTCCCCATACCAACACCAGCACATATAGAATTAAGTAATTACCGTGCGGCAAACCTTTCAACACCACTAGCCCAACCCATGCTGGTACAAGCACTGCAAAGCCAATAAACCAACGTATAAAATGCCATTGATTGGAAGAGGATGGATAACTTAAGACCCAAGCCAATGCCAATAACCACCACACAACACCCGCACTTAAAATCCAAACAGGTGCAACGAAACTGGAAACCCATAAAGTAACGCCAACAGCAATTGCATACAGAATTCGCTGCCATTGAGCCTTCATACCTGAAAGATTAGCGAACTCCCAAGCGCCTATCACCACAATAGCGCCCATGAACCAGCGAAAATCGGCAAGGGGAAGATAGAACACACCAAACAAGGCAATCGGTGTCATGATGAGTGCGGTGATAATTCTTTGCTTTAGCAATTTATTGATCCGTCTCTACAACTTGCTCTGAGGTTTTTCCAAAACGTCTCTGCCGCAGACCAAACTCACGAATAGCGGCCTCAAGCTGCGGCGCTCTAAAATCCGGCCAGTAATCTTCAGTAAAATAAAGTTCTGTATAAGCACTTTGCCATAACAAAAAATTACTAATGCGGTGTTCGCCGCCGGTACGTATCAATAAATCAGGGGCTGGCAGATCACCCATACAAATATATTTTTGCATCATGGCTTCATCAACATCGACTGAGTTAATGATACCGGCCTCTACATCCTGCGCAATTCGACGCGCAGCCTGAGTGATATCCCACTGACCACCATAATCAGCCGCTACTACCAAGGTTCGCTCAGCATTTTCAGCTGTAGATTGCTCAGCTTCAATAATCCGTTTCTGAATACCCGCACTGAATTTAGAACGATCTCCGATCATCCTTAACTGCACACGGTTTTTTTTAAGCCTCTTAACTTCACGTTTAAGTGCCAAAAAAAACAATTCCATTAGGCCACGCACTTCATGCTTCGGCCGCTGCCAATTCTCACTACTGAAGGCGAACAAGGTCAGAACTTTAATATCAAATGTCGAACACGCTTCAACAATATCGCGAACAGCTTCAACACCCTCCTTATGACCGCCAATACCTTTTATCCCATGGCGTTTTGCCCATCGATTATTACCATCCATAATGATAGCGACATGATGAGGTATTGAAGAGGGAGGGATATCTATTCCGGGATCTTGTTCGGACATGCGTTCTTGCTCTGACACGTACTAAGTGAGCTAATTATGCTCATCCCACAGGCTGAGCATGGAGTAAAAATAGCTAAGGAGCCTCACAAATACAGCTGGCTCCTCATCTATCCTCACGGCTTAGATTTCCATGAGGTCCTTTTCTTTTGCAGCTACCATTTTTTCAATATCAGCTACAAACTTATCGGTGATTTTTTGAATCTCGTCCTGAGCTTTACGCTCTTCGTCTTCACCAATTTCTTTTTCTTTCAACAGTTCTTTGATGTCACTATTCGCATCTCGACGAATGTTTCGCACAGATACACGCGCTTGCTCTGCTTCTTTCTTGGTTTGACGAATAAAACCTTTCCGTGTTTCTTCTGTTAATGCAGGCATAGGCACGCGAATCACAGTGCCAGCTGTTGCTGGATTCAGCCCTAAATCAGATTTCATAATGGCTTTTTCAATATCAGGAATCAGCTGTTTTTCCCAAGCTGTAATCGACAAGGTGCGATTATCTTCCACCGAGATATTAGCCACCTGACTCAATTCAGTGTCAGAGCCATAATATGAAACACGTACACCTTCAAGTATGCTGGGGTGTGCTCGACCTGTACGAATTTTTTTAAACGCAGTCTCTAATGCACCAAGACTTTTCTTCATTCGTCCTTCAGCATCAGATTTGATCTCATTTATCATTCTTCATCACCCTGTTTGATCAAAGTTCCTTCTGTCTCGCCGACCATAACACTCAACAATGCACCTTGCTTGTTCATATTAAACACGCGAACCGGCATATTGTGATCACGGCAAAGACAAATTGCAGTCAAATCCATAACGCCCAACTTTTTATCAAGCGCTTCATCAAAAGTTAAAACATCATATTTGGTTGCACTAGCATCTTTCATCGGGTCGGCAGTATAAACGCCATCAACCTTGGTTGCTTTGAGAACAACATTGGCATCTATTTCAATTCCCCGCAAACAGGCTGCAGAATCCGTTGTAAAAAAAGGATTCCCAGTGCCCGCTGAAAAAATCACTACATCGCCATTATTTAGATAACGCACCGCATTACGCCGATCATAATGCTCAACAACACCACTCATAGGTATAGCTGACATAACACGGGTAGCGATATTTGAGCGTTCCAATGCATCACGCATGGCCAGGGCATTCATCACAGTGGCCAACATGCCCATATGATCACCAGTAACACGATCCATGCCAGCGGCATTCAGGGTGGCACCTCGAAATAAATTGCCACCCCCAATAACTAACCCGACCTGGACACCAATACCAATAAGCTGCCCAACTTCAAGCGCCATTCGATCAAGCACTTTTGGGTCAATACCAAAGTTCTCATCCCCCATAAGTGCTTCGCCACTTAATTTTAGAAGGATACGTTTATATTTTGGCTGGCTTTCTGTAATTGGCATCTGTGTCTCCAGTCAGGATTAAAGTTAATCAGAAATAGTCTTAACCTTTAGCTGCAGCAGCAACCTCAGCAGCAAAATCTACTTCTTCTTTTTCAATACCTTCACCCACTTCGAAACGGACAACAGACTTAATAGTCGCACCGGCTTTCTTCACAAGTGCACCAACAGTTATGTCAGGATCTTTAATGAAAGACTGCTCAACAAGACTCACTTCTTTTAAGAATTTCTTCACACGACCAACAATCATCTTCTCGATAATTTCGTCTGGCTTACCACTTTCTTTAGCTTGTGCAGTAAAGATATCTTTTTCACGAGCCAAGGTCGCTTCAGGCACTTCTTCAGGGAAAACCACCAAAGGATTAGCCGCCGCTACATGCATAGCAACATCTTTCGCCAACGCCTGATCACCACCTTCCAACGCAACCAATACACCGATACGTCCACCATGGATATAACCATCCACAACCGAACCTTCAGAAACGCTCGCACGGCGCACCGAAATATTTTCACCAATTTTCTGTACCAATGCCAAGCGAGCAGTTTCAAGCTCACCTTCCATCAACTTGGCAATATCAGTTTCACCCGTTTCAAAAATCTTATCAGCCACAGACGTTACATAAGTGGTGAAATTCTCATCACGCGCAACAAAGTCAGTTTCACTGTTAACTTCTAAAATAATTGCGCGGGTACCATCTGCAGCCACTTTCGTTACAACTGCGCCTTCTGCAGCTGTACGCCCAGCTTTCTTCGCAGCTTTCGCTTGACCCGATTTACGCAATTCATCAATTGCTGTTTCAATATTACCATCAGCGGCAACCAACGCCTTTTTACAATCCATCATGCCTAGGCCGGTACGCTCACGCAGTTCTTTAACCAATGATGCAGTAATTGCTGCCATTTGGGTCACCCTCTAATTCTAGTTTTAAAATCAATACCAATATCAAAAAACTGGCTTTTAATGTCCGAAAAAGGGGGCCTAGCCCCCTTTTTCAAATGACGAATCGACCTCAGTCGATAACTGAATACTTACTCAGCTGCAGCTTCTTTGCCACCGTCTTCAACTTCAACAAATTCATCTGCGCCACCAGCAGCTGCTGCACGTCCTTCCAGACAAGCATCAGCCATAGATTTAGCATAAATTTGGATAGCGCGAATAGCATCATCATTACCAGGAACAACGAAATCTACGCCGTCCGGGTTACTATTAGTATCCACAATCGCAATCACAGGAATACCTAATTTATTCGCTTCGAGAACAGCATTACGCTCATTATCTACATCGATAACAAACAATGCGTCAGGCAAACCGCCCATATCTTTAATACCACCAAGACTACGCTCAAGCTTTTCAAATTCGCGAGTACGCATCAAAGCTTCTTTTTTGGTGATTTTATCGAAAGTACCGTCTTGAGCTTGCCCTTCGAGCTCACGCAAACGACGAATAGACTGACGGATAGTTTTGTAGTTCGTCAACATGCCACCCAACCAGCGGTGGTTTACATAAGGCATGCCCGCGCGAATGGCCTCTTCGCGCAAAATCTCACCTGCAGCACGCTTAGTACCCACAAAAAGAACCTTGTTCTTCTTGCTCGCCAAGTTTTTAACAAAACCTAACGCTTCGTTAAAAGCTGGAACAGTGTGCTCTAGGTTGATGATATGAATTTTATTACGCGCACCAAAAATAAATGGACGCATCTTTGGGTTCCAGTAACGAGTCTGGTGACCAAAGTGTACACCTGCTTTCAGCAGGTCTCTCATAGATACAGAAGCCATAACTAATAAATCTCCAAGTAGGGTTAAGCCTCCATACACCCCATAATCCAACCCAACTAGCCAAACCCGCCAAGGGAAATTCAAGACTTAACGTCTTGATTTAACTAGAGAGCACCCTGGATCACGTGTCGGTGCATGTGTGTTTTAGTTGATTGCCTTACGGCGCCGCGCTTTATACCATATACACCCCATAAACTAAAGAAGAATGAGCATTTATACCTATTTAGTGATTATCCTGACCCAAGCCCACGCTAAAGAGCCTAGACTCCTGATAAATCTATCATTGAATTAGTGTATGATTACGCACCTTGATGGGCCATGACCCTACTAAACAGAGCCCTACCAAGAAGCCCCCATCTAAAAGCCCCCAGGAGATTCAAGCTTGTCCAACCAGATCACCCTTAAAACCCCTGAAGACATTGAACATATGCGTGTAGCCGGCCGTCTTGCCGCGGAAGTGCTCGAAATGATCACCCCAAAGGTTCAGGCAGGGATAACTACCGGTGAGCTCGACAAAATTTGTCATGACTACATTGTGAACGTGCAGCAAGGTATACCTGCCCCGCTCAACTACAGAGGCTTCCCAAAATCTATCTGCACCAGCATCAATCACGTAGTTTGCCATGGCATCCCCAGCGACAAGAAGGTGCTCAAAAAAGGCGATATCGTCAATATTGATGTTACTGTGATTAAAGATGAGTGGCACGGCGATACCAGCAAAATGTTTATCATTGGCGAACCAGCTCCGCACGTTGAACGCCTGGTTCGAATCACCCAAGAATGCTTGTACCTTGGCATTGACATGGTCAAGCCTGGCGCCAGACTCGGCGATATCGGCCACGCTATCCAAAAGCACGCTGAAAGCAATAATTACTCAATTGTACGCGAGTACTGCGGTCATGGTATTGGCCGCGTTTTCCATGAAGAACCACAAGTAGTGCATTACGGGCAAATTGGCACAGGCTTAGAATTACAGGAAGGCATGGTATTCACCATCGAACCTATGGTGAATATGGGCAAACGTCATGTAAAACTGATGCCTGATGAATGGACCGTTATCACCAAGGACCGCAAATTGTCAGCACAGTGGGAACACACGCTTGCGGTTACCTCAAACGGATGTGAAGTACTTACCAAACGCACAGAAGAAAAGTTTTAATCACAATGCCTCATCAACACCCCCAAACCATCAGCAAGACCAACTTAGACCAGCTTTTTGACCAAACCACCTTTGATCAAAAGCTGGCAGAAGCCACATCACCGATTTCAGTTTTTAAAGACACTATCAAGCAAGGACAATCAAAACTAGATGAGTCCTTACTGATAGATGGTGACATCAAGAAACTGATCACCGGGCGTGCCAGCTTAATAGACCAAGTCCTTGCAAATGCATGGCAACGTTTTGACTGGGCCCATAGTGAAGAAAAGAGTGAAGAAATAAGCCTGATCGCAGTGGGTGGCTATGGACGCGGTGAACTTCACCCACACTCGGACATTGATCTACTCATCCTGTTAAAACATGACAATGCCGAAAAATACAAAGAGGCCATTGAAGGCTTCTTAACATTACTCTGGGACATCAATCTTGAAGTAGGCCAAAGTGTTCGCTCAATTACCTGCTGTGCCGAAGAAGCAGATAAAGACATCACCGTTGTCACCAACCTATTAGAATCTCGCACCTTAATTGGCCCAGACACATTACGCCAGGAAATGAAAACAGCTATTACCACCGACAAAATGTGGTCCAGCAAGGATTTTTTCCAAGCGAAGTGGGATGAGCAGCAAGCGCGCCACAAAAAATACAATGACACTGAGTACAACCTAGAGCCCAACATAAAAGGCTCACCGGGTGGATTACGCGATATTCAAATGATTGGTTGGGTCGCCAAGCGGCATTTTGGCGGCACTGAACTATACGACCTTGTTAACAATAATTTCCTTACCCAGGAAGAATACGACACGCTCATCAAGTGCCAGGATTTCCTCTGGCTAATACGCTACGGTCTGCACATGCTATCGGGCAGAGCCGAAGATCGCTTACTTTTTGACCACCAGAGAGCTCTCGCAAAACTGTTTGGCTACGAAGACAATGACGATAAATTAGCTGTTGAGCAGTTCATGCAGAAATATTATCGAGCCGTATTAGCCATCTCGGAGCTCAATGATCTACTTCTGCAACATTTTGAAGAAGCCATCTTACAATCAGACGATGAGTTACAGATACAGCCTATCAATAGCCGCTTTCAGATTTGCAACAATGATATTGAAATCACCCATGAAAAAGTTTTCGAGCAATTCCCCTTTGCACTGATGGAATTGTTTGTACTTATCGCTGACACACCCGCGATAGTAGGTGTTCGAGCCAGCACTATACGGGCTATACGCACACACCGCTCCTTAATCGATGAAAATTTTCGTAAAGATCTCCGCAACATTTCCCTCTTTATGGAACTGCTAAAAACTCGCGGGCATCTGGTAGCTAACCTTCGCTTAATGAAACGCTATGGCGTACTTGGTCGCTACCTACCAGAATTCGGCGCCATCATAGGCCAAATGCAACACGACCTCTTCCATATATATACCGTAGACGCACATACGCTGCTGGTGTTGAGCAACATGCGCAAACTAAGACACCCCGCCTTGCGTGAACGCTTTCCCATTGCAGCTCGCATCATTCATCACCTACCAAAGATTGAATTACTCTATATCGCTGGCCTTTACCACGATATTGCCAAAGGGCGAGGCGGCAACCATTCAGAACTAGGCGCTTCTGACGTCATTAATTTTTGTACAATCCATCGCCTGGGTAAATGGGATACAAAACTCATCAGCTGGCTGGTCAAACAGCATCTATTAATGTCAGTTACTGCACAAAAGCAAGACCTCGACGACCCTGAAGTTATACGAGAATTTGCACTATTGGTTGGAGATCAGATTCATCTAGACTACCTCTACTGCTTAACTATTGCGGACATCAATGCAACCAATCCAGAACTATGGACCGGATGGAAAGCCTCACTACTACGCCAGCTATATACCGAAACAAAACGCGCGCTACGTAGAGGACTAGAAACCCCCGTTGATAAGAACGAATGGATTGAAGAAACACAACAAGACGCGCTAAAAATTCTTGAAGCGAAAGGCATTAATCTAGAGGAAACACGATCACTTTGGGAGCAACTGGGTGAAGACTATTTCCTTCGAGACTCTGCCTATGAGGTTTCCTGGCACACAGAAGCCATGCTTACGCACGATGAAACTAAAGGACCGTTAATTCTCATTTTAGAAACCACCGACCAGAAATACGAAGGCGGCACTCAGGTATTTATCTGCACAAAAGACCAACCTAATTTATTTGCGGCAACGGCAAGCTGCCTAGACCAATTAAACCTGAGCATTCAAGATGCAAGAATTATCACATCAGACTCAGGCTTTAGCTTGGATACCTACATAGTGCTAGAAGAATCCGGAGAAGCCATCGGACACAACCATGCACGCATCGAACAAATTAAAAATGCATTATTTGAAGCCTTAGATGACCCTAAGGACTATGACGACATCATCAATCGCCGCACCCAAAGACAGATGAAGTCCTTCAGAATTCCAACAGAAGTAACCATTAGCAACGACGCAATAACACAAAAAACACTCATCGAGCTTATCTCCCCCGATCGTCCCGGACTACTGGCCCGAATCGGCAGTATTTTTCTGGAATTTGGTCTGAGCTTGCATAACTCTAAAATTGCCACCTTGGGTGAACGCGTAGAAGACATCTTCTATGTAACGGATCAGGAGGGACGCCCTCTTAGCGACCCAGAGCTATGCCAAAAGCTGCAACAAACTATCTGCGATCAACTGGATGCCAACGTACAGAAAAACAATTAGCGGTAACGACTAAAGCCATTAGCAGCCAAGATATTACATCGCTATAATGCCCAACCTGCATCATTTAGATAAAAGCTGACATAGGTATATCAATACCTAAAGCATCACAGCAAGAACCAATAAGCAGAGGGTGGGAAGCTACCCTTAAAAACTGTAAGGATAAGACTCGACCAATGATGAATCCAGACCTCACCAAATTACATCCATACCCGTTTGAAAAACTGAACAGGTTAAAGAGTGAAGTCTCTGCGCCAAAGGATCTATCACATATCGCTCTTTCCATTGGCGAACCAAAACATACATCACCTCAATTTGTAATAGATGAATTGGCCAACAACCTGGACAAGCTTGCCAACTACCCGACTACCAAGGGGATACCCGAACTTAGGCAAACCATTACCAATTGGCTCACTCAACGCTTTAAACTCAGCACCGGCAGCCTAGATCCAGAACGAAATGCGTTACCCGTAAACGGCACCCGTGAAGCCTTGTTTGCTATTACCCAAGCCTGTATCGACCGATCACAAAAACCACTCGTAGTTTGCCCTAACCCGTTCTACCAAATATATGAAGGTGCGGCTTTTCTTGCTGGCGCAGAACCACACTTCCTCGCCTGCCGCGCAGAGAACAACTTCATCCCCGATTTCGACGACGTTAGTGATGAGATATGGCAAAGATGCCAGCTTCTATTTTTGTGCTCTCCAGGAAACCCAACCGGCTCGGTAATTAATAACGCCACGCTTAAAAAACTTATCGATTTATCAGACAGATTTAATTTTGTCATTGCTTCAGACGAGTGTTATTCCGAAATTTACTTCGATGAAGCCCAGCCCCCCGTTGGACTATTACAGGCATGCGCCGAACTAGGCAGAGATGACTATAAAAATTGCTTGGTATTCCATAGCCTATCAAAACGCTCAAATCTTCCGGGTTTAAGATCAGGCTTTGTAGCAGGTGATGCTACGCTACTGGACAAGTTCCTGACATATAGGACCTACCATGGATGCGCCATGGCAATCCCTAATCAATATGCCAGTATAAAAGCCTGGAATGATGAAGAGCACACCATTATTAACCGCGCTCTATATAAGCAAAAATTTGATGCCGTATTGAACATTATTGGCGATAGCTTAAACGTTCAAGCACCTGAAGCCAGTTTTTACCTATGGCCAGAGACACCAATCCCAGAAGAAGAATTTGCACAACGCCTGTTCGCAGAACAACATATAACCATTTTACCTGGGAGCTATTTATCCCGTGACATTAATGGTGAAAATCCTGGCAGCAACCGAGTTCGCATGGCGTTAGTAGCCACATTAGAT
>Ga0105348_1001247_pt1 | contig 17309 bp, 10 predicted proteins | sample EN8Hudsemesocosm_2_FD_83504 | JGI IMG/M metagenome (GOLD analysis project Ga0105348, IMG submission 83504) | Methane-oxidizing microbial communities from mesocosms in the Hudson Canyon - EN8C Hudson Canyon | ecosystem: Environmental > Aquatic > Marine > Cold seeps | place: Hudson Canyon... | reverse complement strand
CTTCGACTTCTTCGACTTCTTCGACTTCTTCGACTTCTTCGACTTCTTCGACTTCTTCGACTTCTTCGACTTCTTCGACTTCTTCGACTTCTTCGACTTCTTCGACTTCTTCGACTTCTTCGAACTTCTTTATACCATCAACACGTTTGAGAATTGTTGAAAAGAGTTCGTTGGGATTTATTGGTTTTGTTATATAGTCATTCATCCCTGCTGCAAGGCACTTGTTTTTATCTTCCACCATTGCGTTAGCTGTCATTGCAATGATAGGTAGGTGTTGATTAAATTTTCGAATTTCAATTGTTGACTGGCAACCATCCATAATTGGCATTTGCATATCCATTAGAATAAGGTCGAATTGCCCTTTTTGCGTTTTTTCTAAACCTTCTTGACCATTACTGGCAATTGAAACCAGCATACCTTGTTTAGTAAGGATCTCTTTGGCGAGTTCTTGATTCATAAGAACATCTTCTACAAGCAATACTTTTAAACCTGAAAAATCAAAATGCTTTCTTACGTCTTTATTGCTACGCGCAGGATATTCAGAGTCAATCTTAGTTGATATATTTTGGTCTAATGGCGGATGGCTAAATATTTTATCTAGCTCCCTAGCAAAAACTTCTTTATTTATAGGCTTTTCCATAAGCCCATTAAAACCATGCTCTTGCGCTTTCAAGGCTAAACCTTCTTCATTGTAGGCTGTTACCAAGATTGTATTAGGCATAATTATGTCAAATTCTTCATCAATTAACTGACGGCATTCAAAGCCGTCTTTTTCAGGCATAAGCCAATCAATTAATACCAAATCAACTGGTAAGCCTGCTTCTTCTTGTAAGCGTAATGTTTTTATTGCGTCGCTACAGTTAGTTACACTTGAATGGACGTGCTTGAGTTCCCCTATTACACTTTCTAGTAGTTGGCGAGAATCTGGCTGGTCATCTACGACTAAAATATTTAGACAATTATTGGAAAGATTTACATCCCTTTTTTTCTTTCTGCTTTCTAAACGGCATGTAAAACTAAACTCAAAAGCACTTCCTTTCCCTTCTTTGCTTTTAATAGCTACTTTTCCCCCCATCATTTCAATTAGCTGTTTTGAAATACTTAAACCTAAGCCTGTGCCACCAAATTGCCGTGTTGTGCTTTCATCTGCCTGAGTAAATGATGAAAAGAGAGTTTTTTGCTTTTCTTCAGAGATGCCAATGCCTGTATCAATAACACGGCCTTCGATTTCGATCGAACCATTCGACTTATCGAGCTCCGCTAGGTCAAGTTCAATGCGAACAGAACCTTCTTTTGTGAATTTCACAGCATTGTTTGTTAAATTAACGAGTACTTGGTTTATACGTAACGAGTCGCCAATTAATAAGTCAGGAATGTCTTCATCAACATCTATGCTGAAGGATAGACCTTTTGCTTCAACGTTACTGGCAACCATATTTCTTAGGTTTTCCATCAATTCATTAACGCTAAAAGGTACATATTCTATATTGAGCTTACCGGCTTCAATTTTAGAAAAATCTAGTATGTCGTTTATAATACCAAGTAGGTTTGAAGAAGCCATTTTGATCTTACGTAAAAATTCACCACGTTTTTCATTTTCATTACTATTCATGGCTAAGTCAGTAAAGCCAATAATAGCGTTCATTGGCGTACGAATTTCATGGCTCATATTCGCTAAGAACATACTTTTTGCTTCTGTAGAAGCTTCTGCCATACGTCTTTGTTTTTCGGCTTGTTCTCTTTTTTTTGTTTCTGTGATATTTGCAATAGAGCCTTCAAAATGAAAATTCTCTAAGGATTCATCGTCGTGTACTATTTTCTGAATAGAAATTGATACCCAACGTGTTTCTTGGTTTTGATCAATGAAACTTGTTTTGAATTCAGAAATACTATTTTTTGTCAGTAAAATTACTTCTAGTTTTTCGGCGTCAATCCCTGTCAAAAATCCAAGGCTGTAGGCTTTGGTTTTTATGCCCAATAATTGTTCAACAGGTTCTTCACCCACGATTTCAGCAAAGGTATTGTTTGCATTTGAAAGTAAACCCTGTTGATCCATTTGAAAAATACCTTCAATGGCATTTTCAAAAAGTAGGCGATATTTTTTTTCTGCGCTTTCAAGTGCTCCTATAGAAAGTGCTTGTTGTTTTTCATGTGTTTTCTTCATCTGGAAAACACGATCAGATTGAGCAATCGTGAGCAAAATACCTAAAATGGCGAAACTTATTTCCTGGCACCAAATAGTGAATGCATTCGCAGGTAATAAACCTGAGGATTTTAAACCAATGGTCACTAAACCAATTAAAAGTACGACCCAACCTACACAATAGTAACGGGCGACTAAATTACCTTTTGCTAGGCAGTATACTCCGGCTGAAAAACACATAAATGAAACAAAAATATCAAATATTGAGCTAACTCGGATAATTAGCCCATAGTTTAAAACGGGTGAAAGAAATGCTAATGCACCGCATATAGTTGCTAAAAATAACAGTGCTTTATCCCATTTTGGCGCCATGTTTTTTAGGTCTAAAAAATTGCGACTATAAAAGGTTATACACAGAAAAGAGAAGTTCATTGTGATGGGGATCCCCACAGTTTGTAACCATAAACTGTTGGGCCAAAAGTACTGGAAAGATAAGCCATTCAAACTAAAAGAGAAGAAAAATTCACCTACTAAGGCTAAACCAACCCACAAGTAAGAAATATCACGAAGAAAAAATATACTAACAAAGTTATAAAATGCAGTAATTAAAATTACGCCATAGAAGAAGCCAAATACCATCTTTTCGGTATCGATCGCTTCAGCAAACGTTTGCCGAGGCCATTTAATAAAATTGATGGTCATTGAACTATCTGTTTGAACGCGCACAAAATAAGTCAGATTTGTCATAGGGGGAGCGATTAATGAGAAAACCGGGTTATGATATTGAATATCACGATTTTCGAAAGGTATATGATCACCGGATAATTGCTTAATATACCCATTGTTTTCGATGGGCTTGAATAGCTCAATGCGATCTAATAATGAATAGGCTGATTCTAATATCCATGGGATCTCATTGTTTGTTGTATTTTTTACGCTGAAACGAACCCAGTAGACTGATTTTGTAAACCCCCCTGTAATATTATCGCCAATAATTGAGCGCCAGCCTAAGCGATCAATATCTAGAGGTGAATTAATATTAGGGAGAGTACGTATTGTTTCAAAGCTCAGTGTGCCATCAGGGTCTACAATATACTCCATATTTGGACCTAAAGACTCCGAAACATTACGGCCATCAAAAACAGCAGCCTCTCGCGCTTGTAGGGAGAGGCTTGTTATCAGTGTGATAAACATCAAACTATATAAGATATAACGTTTAAAGCTTTTTAACATAATTCAGGGCTCTTGCTTTATGGGCCTTTACGTTCGAATAGCACAATTATATTGTTTGTAATTGTTTGACGATGTCTTTAATCGCATGATCAATTTCATCCCCTTGCTCAACATGAGTCAGGGTTTCGTTAACGCCATCCTGAACTAATTTATATAACATTTCTTCTTGGTCATGTAGGAGACCAAGTGAGTGAAAACTATTTTCCAGACGAACTAGTAATCTATCTGCAATATTTTGGGTTTCTTTTTTATGTGCTCTTTGTGTTTCCGCAATTTGCTCCAGCGCATAATTAGAATTTAAGACAAGTGATGAAACCTGATTACTGATAACCAGTGACTGGAGTTTAGAGGTAGCTCCTTCTAATAAGATAGAAATGAAATCACGTAAACGTCCCCATTTGTCGGCATCGGATGGAATGGTTTTAATTAAAAGAGAAATGCCGCCAAAATTAAAAATAGCTCTCTGGCCTTTTTCAATTATTTTATTATGGTCTTTGAGTCGTGTGAGTAGCTCTTTTTCAAGTGGGACAATGCAATTGTTTGTGGCCCTGTCTACAGTGATGTCATCATACCGAATCTGAACGGAGCTATTTAGGTGGAAAAGGTCAAGGGAAGAAATGATCAAATCAGCCAGTGCTTCAGGATTTTTTGCATCAAAACTTTGTTTAAAAAACTCTAGAACAACGCCTTGTTCTCCTGCGCTATCCATCGCGGTTCGGGCTATTTTTTCAACGCTTTGTTTTTCATTTGATATGGTTTTTCTTTGTTGACCATGTTCGACAGCAATTTTGAGTTTTGACTTTAGCTGAAGTGGCTCAATAGGTTTGGTTAGATAGTCTGTACCGCCTGCTTCATAGCCAGCTAGAATTTCCTCAACCGTATCATGAGCAGAAACAAAAATAATATCTATCTCAGACGTTGCCGGGTTCGATTTCAATTTTTTGCAAGTTTCATAACCATTCATACCAGGCATTTCAACATCCATTAAAATTACATCTGGTTTTGGGTCTTTAGACGAAACTTCGATTGCTGTTTGGCCGGATGTTGCAGCAATGACTGTATAGTGGTCTTTTAGATTTTCATTAACTATACGAATGTCACCACGTGAATCGTCAACAATTAGTACTCTAGGCTTTTGATCTACCATTATGTTTACCTGTAAATTAAAGTTTGTCTTTTAAGTCTTGAATAACACTGGATGCTTGTTCGAAATCAAATAAATCCAGGGAGTCTATTAATGTTTCGAATAATGCTTTGTGCTCAGAAATAGGCCACCTTTGGGCCATGATGGTTGCTTCATCATAAGCATCCATTTTTTGTTCACACACCATGTCTTTGATATTCTGAAGTTTTTCTTTTAACTCGCTAGTATTATATTTGGCTTGATTTTGTTGAGATGCCGTATCCTCATTAGTAGGTGAGGCATCGATACTTTGTTGCATTTCTGAAATGACACAATTTAGCTCAGTCTCAAAATTATGTAAGGCTGAAAGCTGTTCATCACTCTTCTGGCGCTCTATATGCTCAAGCTTCATTGCGCAGTTAGAAAGTTGCTTAGCGCCTAAATTAGCAGATAATCCCTTTAAGGTATGAGCGAGTTTACCTATAGGGATGAAGTCTGAGTTTGCAAAGAATGAACGTATTACATTGGCAGTTTCACCATAGTTTTTGATAAAATCTGCAAAGAGTTTTAGGTACAGTTTTTGGTTGTCTTGGCAGCGTTCTAAGCCATCTACCTGATCTATGTGGTTCTCTATAATACTAGATTTTGTTACTGGCGTAATATTTTGAATATCTTCATTTACTCCTGAAACGGGATTAAGCTTAACCGACATATTGCTTTGACTGACTAACTCACTATCAGCTTCAGTCGGGGGGACTATGTTAGCGATTTCAGAAATATTATTTTCAGCGTATATATCTAAAAAATGTTTTCGGCTTTCTATGCGACAAGTGAATTGGAAGACAAAAATACTACCTTGCCCAACAACGCTATTTACACTGATGTTGCCATCCATCAACTCAAGTAATTGTTTGGTAATATTCAAGCCAAAACCCGAGCCTGAAATATTTGAACTTGCATCTGATGATGTCTGAGATGAAAAAATTTGTTCCTGATCCGTAGAAGAAATGCCTTTTCCAGAATCACTTACTCGTCCAGTTAAGGTAATACTTCCTGCTTTTTTATTGAGAGAAACCAAATCAAGAGATATTTTGACTTCTCCTTTATCGCAATATTTAACAGCGTTACTACACAAATTAGATAATATTTGTTGAAGGCGAACAAAGTCACCGATCAATAAGTCAGGAATATCGTCATCTAGGTCAATATTTAGCTGAAGTCCTTTTTCTTCGATTCTATCAGCAATTACATGGGAGGTGTTTTCGAGTAATTGGCGAACACTAAAGGGCGCATATTCAATTTTTAGTTTTCCAGCTTCTATTTTCGAAAAGTCTAAAATATCATTTATCGTTCCTAACAAATTTGCAGAAGATCGCTTGATTTTCACTAAATATCCATCAATGTTTTGATCTTTATTTGCTTTAGAAACTTTGTCAGTGAAATCGATAATACTATTCATTGGGGTGCGGATTTCGTGGCTCATATTTGCAAGAAATAAATCTTTAGCTTGTGTTGAGGCCTCGGCCATATGACGACGCTTTTCGGCTTCTTCACGTTTTTTTGTTTCAGTGATATCGGTGACAGAACCTTTAAAACTAATGCTTTGATCGATAATATCTTGCATTTTTTGAATGGTAATACTTAGCCATTTAGTTTCATTTTCTTTGTTGGTAAAACTAGTTATAAAGTCTGAAAAATCATCAGACCCTGAAAGTAGTGAGTTAAGTTTCTGCGTTTCAATAGCACTTAAAAAGCATAAACTAAAGGGAGGGTAATTCTCAGGTTTCAGCTTATCAAACTCTGCATTACCTGTAATATCCGAGAAGGTCTTATTCGCGTTACTGAGTATCCCTTGCTCGTTTAATTGAAATATACCCTCGATCGCATTTTCGAAAAGTGTTCGATACTCTTCTTCAGCAAGTGAAAGTGCATGTAATGCTGAAGCCTGTTTTTTCTCATGCGACCTTTGGATATGAAGAAATCGATCAAACTGTGCAATGGTCATTAAGATTACAAAACAAAAAAAGCCAAACTCTTGGCTCCATAAAGTTAGCACTGTTCTTGGGAAAACACCTGATGCGGTTAAAGCAAATGTAATCGACGCTATGAACCAAATAACCCATGAGATAACAAATAAGCGAGAAGAAGAGTTACCTTTCTGCCACGAAAACATTCCTACAACGATACATAGAATACTCATTAAAGAGGCAGAGATGGTGCTAAAACGAATCATAACCTCATAGCTAAGAACTAAGCTTAATACCGTGCCGATGGCATTGATGCATAAGAAGGCGATACATATTTTATTAATAAGTGGCGATAGTTTTTTTATGTTTGTAAACATTTGGCAATAGATCAATGTAGGAATGTAGCCCAAATGAACAAAGAAGGGGACATTGACTGTTGACCACCAGATAGAATCTGGCCATAAATATTGAAAAGTTATACCTTTAACACTACTGAGATATAAGGATATGCCCAAGAAAGAAAGGCTTAGCCATAAATACATCGTGTCTTTTAAAAAAATTGAATTAACAAGTGAAGAGATCAATGCTAGAAAAATAACACCATAAAAAAAGCCTAAAACCATTTTGATGGTATCAACTTCCTTATAAAAAGAGTTTCCTGGCCAGGCTTTTAGAAGTGCATTCATTGAACTGGTGGTTTTAAGTCTTACGAAGTAGATACTTTTCTGATTAGGCTCTACAGCCAATGGGATTACAGTATTTCGATAATTTATTTCTCTAGTGGCAAAAGGTTGGTGATCACCTGCTATTAATTTTGTAAAAACACCATTGGTAGATGTAGTATAGAGCTCAATGTCATCTAATAAAGGATAGGTGAATTCTAGATTCCAGCTAAATTGCCGACTCAATTTATTTTCAACAGTAAAGCGTAGCCAATATACAGACTTGGTAAACCCAACCGTGACTCCAATATCAGGAGACATGACCCAATCTTTTGATTTTACAACGTCACTAATGCTGAGTTGGCCTTCCACATCCTCAATAAACATCATGTATGAACCGAGGGATGCTGGAAGAACTCCGTTATCAAGTATGAAGTTTTGAACAGTTTCTGCAGCTGAGGTCTGTACAAATGAAAGTAGTAGGCACAGTTGTATCGTGTGAAAAAATTGTTTACATCTCATAGACTCAGTTTTAGCTTATTTTTAGTGAGTAAGTTGTGCTTTTAAAGAGAAATGGTTCATACCTGAATACTAAATCAAGTATAGACGCGGTTTTGAAATTTGCACAATGGCAAACGATCTGGACGCATTATGTTTTTGAGGGCTAGCTATGGCGACTGAAAGCGGACGAAACCGACATTTGATACCCACCGCAAGTTGGAAAAATGTACTTTTCTACTAAGCGGAATGAAATTTTAATTAACTTTTTAAAGACTAATAAAACAACAGAAAGGATAAATCCCTATCTAATTTTCTAAATTATGTTCTTGATCAAGATATTGAAGTATATGCTGTTTAATGAAACTTTCAGAAATCTGTTTACTGAAACTAATAAGTAAGCGATTTAAAGCTTGTACATATTCATTATAACTTTCATCACGAGCTTTAATAGATAGCTCATAATTTTGGCTAAGCAATTTCTGTTTACCGAAATCCCCACTAAGTACCCAGTGAACTTTAAATGTGACCTTCCCACCAAGCTCCCCACTAAATTTAAGCACATCAAATTGTAGCTGAAATTCAGGTCGGAAACGGGAATTCCATGGTTCGGTGACAACATCACTAACGCCAAGATTATCTGTTATTAGTTCTCCAAGAACCTGTGTGAAATTATCATCTAGACTCCCTGCCCACACATCATGACTTGCAACTGTGATACTAGACCCCTTGTTATCGGATACCAAGCTATGCCTGTTTAACATTGAAGGAAGTTTTACGGTTTTTATACCAAGCGTAACAGTTCTTGAGAAAGGTGCTACATGCATTTTTTCCGGTGCTATAGTATATGCCTGTAATTGATAATGACGCACAGGAATTGTGGATGAGCATGCAGTCAACAAGCTAAGTGCAATAATAGTAAATAACTTTGACAAGATTACTTTACCTCTTTTCTGCCTAATAAAAGTGCATTTGGATTTCGTGTTAAGGTTTCAGTTAATACTTTGAATGAAATTGATGTCTCACTAACATCTTCTAGCATTTTAGTGAGCTTGTAGTGTAAATCTGAATCTGGTGCGACCACCTGATTTATTTGTTCAAGTGTGTCTTTCATAGACTTAATAGTACTTGATAAAGAGTCAGTTGAGCCATTAAGACTTGCAAGCAGCTTATCAATGTCATTCACAATCAGTCTGCTGTTTAAATCCTTTACTATTTTAGCCGTTCCAGCAAAACTATTATTCAGATTTAAAGCAATTGATTCAAAAGGTAACTGCTCGATTCTTTTTGCTATATCGGAAACGCGGTCAATTATTTGTAATTGCTGGTTTTTAGAAGATGGAATTACCAAATAATTATTATATTTTTTCAATTTCATCAAGCCGCTTTGTTCTGCTGTACTGTCGTTGGGCAACAGATCAACAAATAGTGAGCCCGTAAGAATATTTTTAGACTTTAGTTGTGCGCGCATACCTTGTGTTGTCAGTACTTCTATCAGCTTGTTGAGTTCTTCTAAAGTAGGTATGTTTTTAGGGTCTATACGCTCAGGTTGGAGCGAGATTACTACATTAACTTGTCGATCTGAGCCAATGCCATAATTAAGTCCTACATGTTCAACTTTACCTACCTGAATGCCTCTAAACTCAACGGAAGCACCTTTAACAAGCCCTCTAACTGAACTGTTAAATCGGACTAAGTAAGGGTAGGAAAGAGTTAGTGCACCTTCTGCCACAGCGGCTTTATCAGTAAATAAATAGAATTTTCTGCCCGAGTTAGCAATATTTGTCTTACTGTTTATAAAGGGCGGGGTGTGAAATGCCAACCCCCCGGATACCAAAGAGGTTAATGTTTCCATTTTAGCTACAATTCCATTAGCACCCACCTCGACCCCGATGCCACTGACATTCCAGAATTTAGTATTGGTCCGAATCAATTTATCATGAGGTGCATTGATAAAAATGCGTATCTCTACTTTTCCATCTTCAGGTAAGAGGCGGTAACGCGTTACAGCCCCCACTGGAATTTGACGGTGGTATACGGGTGAGCCGATATCTAAAGAACCTAAATTCTCAGAAATTAAAACATATTGCGTACCTTGTTCGAAGGAGCGTACAGAGGGGGGTTCTCTAAGACCTTCAAAGTGTGAGCGAAATTCACCTGGCTTTCCAGGGTCCATTTCAATATAAACACCAGACAATAAGGTATCCAAACCGCTCACACCACCAAGTGAAATACGTGGCGCAACAACCCAAAACGAAGTATGTTCTGAAATCAAGGATTCAACTTGAGGGTCAAGTGTGATGACTGTCGTTACTTTTTCAAAATTATTACTCAGCTTAATACCCGTTACTTCTCCAATTACAACATCCCGAAACCGAACATGTGTTTTACTAACTTCTATACCCGCTGCATTATCAAACACTACTCTTATTTCAGGTCCTTTGGCACGCCATGCTTCAAATGCTAACCAGGCAGCTATAGATAAGGCTAGTAAAGGTACGATCCATATAGGTGACACGCGTTTAGCGCTAGTTACTTTAGGTGTATTATCTATTGAAGCTTCTTTTGTCATAAAACCAAGTGCCTAATTTTTTGTATTTTCATCTTGTGTCCAAATGAGTTTAGGGTCGAATGTTTCCGCTGCAAACATAGTTAGTACAACAACGCCTGCAAAGCATAATAAAGCACCGCCAGGCTCAATAGTTGCAAGTAAGCCAAATTGAACCAGTGCTACCAATGTGGTTACTACGAAAACATCAATCATAGACCAACGCCCAACAAATTCTGTTAAACGAAACAAGTAGGCCAGCTTGACTGGATTACTTGGCTTCTTAATGGATACGTTCCAAAGTAAATAGAACATAACCAATAGTTTTGCAATAGGTACAATAATACTTGCTATAAAAACCACTAAAGCAATGGGAATATCGCCTGACTGTATAAGGTGCACAATGCCTGATAAAATTGTATCGCTACTAGTTTGCCCCAAATGCGTGGTTTTCATAATAGGAAGTAGATTTGAAGGTACGTAAAGAAGCGCCGCTGCAAATAATAAGGCTGCCGTATTTTGAATACTGTTATTAGAATCAGTATGAATATGAAAAGCACAACGAGGGCATTCAGCCGTATCTTTTAACAAAGAAGCCCCCACATGAGCGCCACAACAGTGGCAGGCAATCACAGTTTCATTCTCTTTATTCACGAAATAATTATCATGATTTAGCCAGTCCCATATTTCTTCTCTATTCAAATAAACATCGTTAGCGATTAAAGTGAATACCAATCCGACAAAAGAATAAAAACCTATCCCTAACTCTATACTCGCAAAGCTACCTAATTTTACACAAGCAACAGCTACACCAATCAAGAATATTTCAAGCATCCCCCAAGGACGTGATGAGTGTAGTAAGTGAACAATTTTTCCGATAAATGGGGCGCGTAAATTTAAATGACGGAATAAAGAGATATAAAATAAACCTACTAGTTCAAGCAAAGGGAAAAGAAAAATAGTGATAAATACTAGGGCTGCCAGTAAGAAATTTTCACGAATAATTAAGGCCTGAACTCCTGTGATTAAATTACTATGTTGGATATTACCTGCTGACTCAATACTGATAAACGGAAATATATTCGAGATAAAAAATAAAATAATGCCAGTTACGGTTAAAGCAATAACCTTATGTTCCCAGTCGACTCGGCGAGTCAGCATAATGCAATCACAATACTTGCACTCCAATTGTTGATTCTCTTCAACAATTGGAGCTTGATATAAATGACCACAGTCCTGACATGATATTAATTCTTTATGCTTTTTTATCACCATAAATTCATTCATTAGACCGTTGTTTTTTAGGCTAAACTTACCGTAAGCATGACGCCCACGAAAATCAGATTCTATATACCTTTCCGTCGTTTGCATAGGAGGATGACCTGCATCATTCCTAACATACTTTCGCGGACTGGTTTTCACATCTTCTAAAATGATTGAATGTCTTAGCCAGTGAACTGTTGTAACTACTTTGATGGTAAAGTTCACCGAAGACGCGAGCCGAGACAAATTATTTTTTACACGGCGCAAATTCTAAAGCACGGATCTCATTGCTAATCCCAAAAACCAGTCTGGAAATAAGCCGATACCCAGAGTCGCAATGCCTGTAATAGCTAGGGATAATTGCAGGGTAAGGTGTTTATCTAACTCTAGTTTTTGGTTAGTCTCACGCATATACATTAGCATGACAATCCGTAGATAAAAGAAGGCCGCGATGGCACTGAATAATACCGCAGCAACCGCTAGTAGGAAATAGCCTTCATTGATAAGTGCAACAATAATATATAGTTTCGCCATGAACCCCGCAGTAGGAGGGATGCCTGTTAACGAGAATAAAAACAGGAGCATTAGCAATGCCAAGACCGAGTGGTGTTTAGATAATCCACTGTAATCATCGATCAATTCGTTAGGAGAATGTTGTGTTTTCATGATGATGACCACTGAGAAAATACCCAGACTCATAAACGCATATATTAAGAGATAGAACATAACGCTGGCAACACCGTTTTCTCCACCGGCAACTAATCCCAGTAAAGCAAAACCGGCATGGGCAATACTGGAATAGGCCAATAACCTTTTGATATTGGTTTGCACCAGAGCAACAAAGCTACCCACGGCCATGGTGGCAAGTGAAATGGTGGCAAAAATCAACAACCAGATATCTGACAGGGGGAGTAGAGCATGCGCAAATACCCGAAGCATAACAGCGAAACCTGCCGCCATTGAGCCGACAGACATAAAGGCTGTGATCGGTGTGGGTGCGCCCTCGTAGACATCGGGTGCCCACATATGAAAGGGCACCGCAGCAATCTTAAACGCGAATCCCGCTATTAGAAACAGTGATGCCAGGATAATTGCAGGGTCGGTGGTTGTTGTGGTTGTAGTCGGCGGTGTCGTTAGTGATTCGGTGATGCCATCTAATTGCGTGGTACCGCACAGACCATAAAATAGCGATGCGCCATAGAGCATCAGGCAGGTGGCGATAGCACTAAGGATAAGATACTTTAGTGCGGATTCAATGGAACGCTCACTGTGTTTGATAAAACCGGTCAGTACGTACAGGGACAACGCTAATAATTCCAGGCCCACATAGATGCTGATAAGATCCGTTGCCGAGGCCATAATCATCATGCCGCAAAGGGCAAATAGCAACATGATAAAAAATTCGCTATGAGCCTCACCTTCCATCTTAATGTATTGGTTAGAGAGCAAGATGGTGATCATGGTGGTGAGATAAAATATCAGCTTGAAAAAAAACGAGTAGGGGTCGGTAATGAACATGCCGTTGTAAATGAGGGGGTTGTATACGAGGCTGTTGTTTATCAAGCTAGAATCAGCAGGGCCGCTAACAAAATAGTTGGGGTAAGCCTCCAACATAAACGATAGTGTCGCTGCTATCAGAATTACCAGAATGGATAGGTTGGCGATCAAATCAACGCGCCGTCCCTTTAGCAGTAGATCGGTTAAAAGTAGTAAGCAGGCAGTCAGCAAAACAAAAATTTCGGGAAGGCTAGCGATAATTGATTGCAGGATGGCTTCAGTATTCATTGACCATTGCCTCCTGCATTACCTCAGGCATACTTCCAGCCTGGAGTAATAGATGTTCCACTGAAACATGCATTAAATTAAGAAATGGTGAAGGATAAAGTCCGATCCAAATAACAAAAAAAGCCAGAGAAATGATAGCTAGTAGCTCTCTCGCGTTGACATCCTCAATGTTGGTGAGATTGGTATTTGTGACGGTGCCGAGTGCAACATTTTTAAACATGCTCAACAGGTAGGCCGCACTCAACATAGCCCCCATTACTGCGAAGGCTGCAAACCATTTGTTATCAACAAAAGTACCAGACAGCACCAGGAGCTCGCCAATAAAGGTGTTGGTTCCTGGTAAGGCCATGGACGCCAGAGTAAAGAGGGCAAAAAAGGTGGTATAAACAGGTATTAATTTCATCAGGCCGCCATAATCGTTAATTGATCGTGTATGGGTGCGTTCATAGATCAGGCCGACAAAAAGAAACAGTGCACTGGTGGTGATTCCGTGGTTAAACATTTGTAGTATGCCACCCTCAAGTCCTCTTAAATTGAAAACAAATAAACCTAAAGTGACGACCCCCATATGGCTGATACTTGAATAGGCCACCAATTTTTTTAGGTCGTCTTGGGCAAGTGCGAGGTAGCCGCCGTAAATAATCGCGACTACCGATAGCACCAGCATCATGGGTGCAAAATACTGAGAGGCTTGCGGTAACATGGGTAACGAGAAGCGTAGAAAACCGTAGGCACCCATCTTCAGCAATACGCCAGCTAGAATAATACTGCCGGCGGTGGGGGCCTGAACATGAGCGTCGGGTAACCAAGTATGAAAGGGAAACATGGGTACTTTAATGGCAAAACCAATAAAAAATGCCAGAAATACCCACACTTGAGTCTGAAATGAAAAGTGACTATCCATCAGTGCAAGTATGTCGAAGGTTTTACCTCCGGCGAAATAGAGCACAACAATACCCACCAGGAATAGCAGGCCTCCCGCAAGGGTGTAGAGAAAGAATTTGAAAGCGGCGTAAATGCGATTTTTTCCACCCCACACACCAATAATCAGGTACATGGGGATCAGCATCGCTTCCCAGAACAGAAAAAACAATACGAAATCCAGCGAGCAGAAAACCCCCAGCATGCAGGTTTGCATGACGAGGATCGTGATCATAAATTCCTTGAGCCTGTGTTCGATAGACTGCCATGAAGCGAGTACACATACCCAGCCCACCAGCGCAGTTAAAAACACAAATAAAATGCTGATGCCGTCTACCCCCAACGAATATCGGATGTTAAGGGTGGGTATCCATTGATGACTTTCTCGAAATTGCATGTTGTAGGTGTTTGGGTCGAAATTGTGAATCAGCAGTATCGTGAGCATCAGATCGAGAACACAAATGAATAGACTGAACCATTTGATTTGGGTGGTGCTGTGAATGAAGAGCAGCGCGATGGCTCCGGTTAAGGGAAAAAAAATGATCATACTTAAAATCGGTATGCTCATGTTAATCTTTCCCAGTCATGAGGTTAAAACCGATGTCGCCAAGACCAAAATAAACGGCAACGCTAAGTACAATGCCAAGGCACATACCTAGCGCGTAGTGGCTTAAGACCCCCGTTTCCAAATGCCGTATTTTTTCTGCGCTGCGAATAATCGTTTTGGCGATACCATTGACTGCGCCATCAATTACATGAGTATCGATCCAAAGTCCAAGCGCGGCGCAGGCGTACAGCGCACGAAGTAGTACAGTATTGGCGAACTCACTAACCATAGCTTCGTAACGGGCAACGGGATGATGGGCGAACCATGAAAACAGTCGAGCACCCCGACGATAAAACCAATCGCTGTCCAGGCTTATGGTGTTCTTCGGGACTATGTATTTAAGCAGCAGGAAAAACCCCAGAGCAGTAAACATCAACAGGTTTAAACTGCCGGTAATATGTGATGCCGTGTAAGGCTCGAAATCTACGGGGTAAGGTAATATTGCATAAAGCAAGTTTGGGAAGACTCCAATGATGATGCAAAGTAGCGCTGCGAAACTCATGGCGATGAGCATATTTAACGGTGGCTCCAAACTATTGTCTGCGTTGTGTTTATTCGAAGTGGAATCGCCTGGCTTACCGAAAAACATATAGTAGGGGAGCTTTAGGCCGACACTTAAAAATGTGCCGCAGGAAGCCAGGGTCAGAACCAGAAAAACGATTGCCTGATGATCATGCTGTGCAGCTGCGAGTATCATGGGTTTGCTGACGAAACCACTGAACAGTGGAAAAGCCGAAATGGAAACAGCGCCAATCATATAAAGCGTCATGGTCAGGGGCATGCACCTGTAGAGCCCTCCCATCTCCGTTAGCTTTCGGCAACCGGTCATATAGATGACTGCACCTGCAGCCATAAAAAGCAGTCCTTTATAGATGATGTTGGTTAAGGCAAGGGCTCCAGCACCGTTCAAGCTCATTGCCGATCCCAAACCCACCCCAGCCACCATAAATCCGACTTGGCTGACAATATGGTAAGCCAGTAAACGCCGGCAATCATTTTCCATTGTGGCATAAACAACGCCATAGACCGCCATCACCGCTCCCAACCACACCAGCACTTCGGTGCCAGGGTAGGCGCGTAGCAATACATAGATGGCTGTCTTGGTGGTAAAGGCGCTCATAAAGACTGCGCCGGTAATGGTCGCCTCCGGATAGGCATCGGTAAGCCAGGCGTTCAGTGGTGGCACGGCAGCATTGAGTATAAAACCCACCAGGATAAGCCAAAAGGCCGGGCCTGTCGTGTTGATTGGGCCGAACAATGCAGGGCCGGTTTCGGTGTAGAGAATAACGATGCCTGCAAGCAAACACAGACCACCGCTGATATGTACTAAAAGATAGCGGAACCCTGCTTCTCTAGCGGCCTTTGTGGCTTGAGCAAACACAAGATAGGCTGAGGCAAACGCCATGATCTCCCAAAAGACAAAGAGGGTGAAGTAGTCTCCCGCAAACACCACACCGAGAGCACTGCCAATGTAGAGGTAGGTTGCCACATGCTCTCCATTGGCTTTGAGATGGAGCGCATAAATCATCCCGATAAGTGACATCACAGTAAATACCAGCGCAAACAACAAGCTAAGTTTGTCTACGTGGCCCAGTATCAGCTCAAGGCCGATAAAGTGAGCGTGCCAAAAGCTACCTTCACTGGGTGCATTCATCAACATAAAGCACACACAAAGAATGGCCAATAGGGGAATTAGCAGCAAGCACAGTTGCCTGATTCTACCCTCGGCTCTCGTCCTAAAGAGTAGAGGTATCAGCGCGGCGCCCAAAAAATACAGAAGGCCTGGGTGCAGCCAATCCGTTATCATGATTTATTCATCATCATAATAATCTTCACCTTGTTTTAGACCGCAAAAATAGCCTAGAAACCTAACAACAAAAATAATCAATAAGCAGAAAAGAAAACCAAACAAGGCGGTCCAACCAGGCAGTTGTTCCCATGCAAAAACGGCATGCTCTTTATCCACTAAAAACTCTACTAACAGATCGAAAGCTACCATAGTCATTAATACGGCAATGAACCACTGCCATCGTCGGCGACTGTAATCTGGCGAATCAATAAATTCAGTAAGTTTCTGCTTTCTTTTGTTCGGTCCAGTTTTTGACATCATGGTATGACCCCCTGTGCCAATGAAATGAAATAATTAGGGTATACGCCCAACAGCAGCGAAAGTAAGGCCGTGATTACCAATGGCGTTGTCACCCACGGAATTTCTTTAATCTCATCACCACTAGGACCGGTATTCGGCGTGTTTTCTGGTGTTTTTTCCGTGTCAAAAAATGCTTTGTAGGTAATCGGTAAAAAATAAACCGCATTTAAAATAGAGCTAATTAAGAGTACGCCAAGGAAGGCCAATTGTTTGGCTTCGATCGTGCCGATGACGAGATACCACTTGCTGATAAAGCCTCCTGTTAGAGGAATGCCAATCAAACTCAGGGAGCCAATGAAAAATGCGGTCATGGTCCAGGGTAGGTGATGACCAATACCCGACAATTCACTGATGTTTTTTCGCCGGCTCGCACAATAGATAGAGCCTGCACAGAAAAATAGCGTAATCTT
>Ga0105348_1001244_pt1 | contig 17317 bp, 11 predicted proteins | sample EN8Hudsemesocosm_2_FD_83504 | JGI IMG/M metagenome (GOLD analysis project Ga0105348, IMG submission 83504) | Methane-oxidizing microbial communities from mesocosms in the Hudson Canyon - EN8C Hudson Canyon | ecosystem: Environmental > Aquatic > Marine > Cold seeps | place: Hudson Canyon... | reverse complement strand
CATAAATGCGCACTCTTTGGCCTTTATTTTCATAAGCATTTCTGAAGTCTTGATGAATACTAAAATCGAATCCCCCCTGAACTCCTACCGTCAGTATCTCCCCGCACTCTGAAACTTTTTTTGTTAATGTCATAAAGCTCTCCTAAGTAATATTGCATAAGTCAATCTAGATTCCGAAGTTGGATACGTTGCGTCCAACTACGGAATCTATCATCGTGGCTAATCAGTTAAAGACACTAAATTTCGGCTCCGGCTGGTCTTCAATTGAGTTGTCTAATAGTGGAATATCCTGTTCACAACCTTCTATCTTGAATTTATCCACTTGCCCCCTGACGCTGTCGGCCAACCGAGACACGTCAATAACAGTAGCGGTTATCTCCTCTGAAGCAGAAGCATTGTTTTCTGCGACACGCTTCATTGAATTCACATTGCTGTTGATTTCCTCGACAGTGGCACTCTGCTGTTCCATGGCGCTGGCAACGCGGCGAAGCATATCGTCTATCTCGCCAGAAGACTTTAAGATCGCATCCATATCGATCTTAACTTCTTCCGCTGTACCTACTGCATTGTCAGCCTCGCGCACAGCTTCATCCACCAGAGAGGCAATCTCTTGGGCCGAATTTCCGGAGTGCTCAGCCAACTTACGCACCTCTTCTGCCACAACCGCAAAACCTGCGCCATGCTCACCGGCACGGGCAGCCTCAATGGCTGCATTGAGTGATAGCATATTGGTTTGATTGGCTATCGCGCCGATCACTTCTGTAATTTTGTTGATCTTGGTACTGTTCTGGGCAATCACTTTCACTACATCGACCATCTGCGCGACTTTTTCCTGGCCACTCTTAACAAGATTTACCGATTCCTGGGAACTGTCGCTTGCCTGCCCGGTATCCTTGGCGACATCATTCACAGCCTGCCCGGATTGAGTAACCGCCGTAGCCACCTGTGATATCGCGTGTAACTGATTCTGCGCACCATCGGAAATCTGACCGATGGCAGTAGAAGTCTCCCCGGGTGCCGCGGCCACCTGATTGGCGTTTATAGCAATCTGCGATAAGGCGTTGCCCAGAACTTCTACCGACGAATTGACGGCCTTTTTCAGGCTGTTCAGATCCCCTTTAAGGTCTGCGGTGACGCGTTCCGTGAGATCATTTGATGATACCTGCCCCATGACCCGGTTAATTTCATTGAAGGCCTGTTCCAAGCCATCAAGCGCTCCGTTAACATCCCCTTGAATCTGCTGAAAATCGCCTTTGAACTCCCCTGCCATACGCTGGCTAAAATCACCCTCGCCCAGCGCACCAATCACAGAACTCAAGCTTTCCATAGCAACTCCAACACTATTCAGTGAGTTGTTCGTCGCCGTTTTCAAAACCTCCAGATCACCCTGCAGATCAACCACCACACGTTCAGTCAGGTCACCATTGGCCATCGCCCCCATTACCGTATTGACATTAGAAATCGCCGCCTCAAGTGAAACCATCAGATTATTAAAGGCACGCCCACTTTGGCCCACCTCGTCATCACCACTAATTTCGGCACGCGCAGACAGATCTCCGCAAGTCTCTACCTGCACAATCGCCTGGGTTAAATTACCTAGTGGACGAGTAATAGCACGGCTAATCAATATGCCGATACCTGCACCCACGACCAGAGCGAACACTGTTGCAAGCAATGAAACCGTCTTTATCTCATTACTCTCATCCTGCATGGTTTTCTTATCAGCCGCGACTAAACCGTCCTGATTAGCCACCATGTCCGCAAGAATTGCCAAAGCCTGTTTTGCCTTTGGTGCTGCCTCGGTACTCAAGGCGTAGTTGGCCATATTCCACTTATTTGAACCCCGAATTTCAAACATCAGAGCAGGAAAAGGTGCAAACTCTTTACGCATATCAGCATAGGTATTGAATTGAGTCATTTGTTTACGATTAAAAAGATTGCTGTTCTTCTTTAAGGTCTTAAAGCGAGCTTCATTTGTTGCCCATTGCCCTTCAAACTTCTCCTGCCAAACCGCGTCTCCACTGATCAAAAATGCGCGAATTGACGCCAAACCCATGGCGAAGGAGCCCCTTGAATCAGCCAGAGTCGCCAATAGTGCTTTGCGCTCTTGCGTTGCCCCGCGCTTTTTTTCCAAGTTGATAAGGGCCGTTATCGCCTTCGTTACCTTGCTCGCTCTAGGTGCCGCGTCGGTCAAAAGAATCTCCATTGCCGGTTGCTCTTCAACGGAATGACTCACACTCTCGACTTTATTCTGTGCCGCTTTAAAGTCCGCCAGGGTCTGTTTTAAGGTCTTAAGTTTTTCTAAATTTGCCGGCACGGTCCAACTTTTGGACATCTCATCCATTACCGCTAGGTTTGCGTCGATCTGCGACCAGGCTTTTTCCCTTTGCGCTTTAAAAGTGTCCTTGCCAAGAATCATATAACCGCGCAATGCTGCGAGTGAGTGGTTAATACCGTTGACCAGATCATGGCCGGCAAGGTTAGTGGGCATCCTAAGATCAACAACCCGGTTTTGAACATCTTGTAAACCGTCCATCCGAATTTCAATAAAGCCAATTAACACCACCAATATTAATAAAATTCCGCCAAAGCCAATTGCTAGTTTTTTTCCAACAGAAAAACGGCCCAACAGTAAAGTAATCACATTAGTGCTGTTTGTAGATCCATTACTTTTATTTTCGCTCATTTTCAACTACCCCTAGGTAAGTTATCGCTAGCTCAAGGCTAGCTATATGTAAATAACCACAAAAACAAACTACTGCGGCACGTTCTCAAATCAAATAATGTCAATCAATTACCCACTACATTTTAAACCTACATGCTCCCGGCGACGCACTAGCCGGTCAAAATCCCCACACCATCATTTTTGATCAGAAATTTTATCTGCGCCTGAACCGACGCGCCTCTCCCACGAAGGATTGAGCGGGTTACTTTTTCGTTTTGCTCTTCTATCAACTGGTAATGATTGATCTGAATGAGACGCCAAAGAGTGCGAGTCAGCACCATCACCAAGTTTAAAGTTATCGACTTGTGCTCGCACGCTATCCGCTATACGGGAGACCTCGACAACAGTAGACGTAATCTCCTCAGAGGCCGACGCATTGTTTTCCGCCACACGCTTCATAGATTCAACATTATTATTAATCTCCTGAGTTGTTGTGCTCTGTTGCTCCATTGCCGTTGCTACACGACGCAACATCTCATCAATTTTCCCTGATGAATTTCGGATTTCCTCCATATCCTCCCGAACCTCTTCCGCGGTGCTGACCGCATTATTGGCTTCAGACACTGCTTCATTAACCAAAGCGGCGATCTCTTGCGCGGAGTTACCGGAATGTTCTGCCAACTTACGTACCTCTTCAGCCACAACCGCAAAACCAGCACCATGCTCGCCGGCACGGGCAGCTTCGATTGCCGCATTCAAAGAGAGCATATTGGTTTGATTGGCAATTGAGCCAATCACTTCTGTGATCTTGTTGATCTTGTTACTATTCTGGGCAACTACATTTACGACGCCAACCATTCTAGTTACTTTCTCCTGCCCCTCAGTAACCAGGTCAACAGATTGCTGTGCACCTGCACTGGCCTGTGCAGTATCCTTTGCAACTGCATCAACCGCCTGACCAGACTGGTTTAGTGCTGTTGCGACCTGAGACATCGCATGCAATTGATTCTGCGCCCCATCAGATATCTGACCAATAGCATTTGACGTTTCGCCGGAAGCAGCAGCCACCTGGTTAGCGTTTGCGGCAATTTGTGACAATGTTCGCCCAAGCTCTTGGACAGTCTGATTAACCGCCTGCTTTAGAGTATCTAAATCACCTTTGAGTTCGACAGAGATACGGTCCGAAAGATTGTTTTCAGAAACTTGCGCCATTACTCTGTTTATTTCATTCATCGCGCGTTCCAATTCGTCCATGGCACCGTTGACACTGCCCTGCATAATATGAAATTCGCCCTTGAATTCTCCTACCATACGTCGGGCAAAATCGCCTTCACCAAGCGCCGAAATCACATCACCCAGGGCGGTCATAGCTAGTTCAACACTGTCTAGTGAACTATTGGTTGAAGTTTTAAGCGAGTCCAAATCACCTTGGAGTTCAACGTTAACGCGCTCTCGCAAATCTCCTTCGGCCATCGCGCTCATTACCTTATCGATATCTTTGATCGCCGATTGCAGCTCAACCACAAACCCATTGATGACTTTACCAGTCACCGCGATTTCGTCATTACCATCTTCTTCGACACGCTGTTTCAAGTCGCCTTTTGCGATAAGAGAAATTATCTGATTGAAATTTAATAATTTATCGCGAACAGTCCGTTTAAATATCACGGCTAAAACAATTCCGATAGCAGCAAAGGCAGCTAATAAGGCAGCCATGATTTTATACCCCAGCATTGCCCCCGCTGCCAATTGTGTTTTTATCGGTACAACGACCTCCAGAACACCACGCAAGTCCCCAACGTTCCAATCGTTCTTTGGTGTATCGGGATGGGAATTGTGGCAGCTAACGCAGACTTGAGATGTCATCATATCCGGTACGGCAACCCTTACCACAGGTACACCATTGAGATCCGAACTAGCCGAATAAACCTTGGTTTCTTTGCCCGCAAGCGTATCCCACGCTTGCTGTTGAAACTCGTCCAACTGCCTGTTCTTGCGGTTGGGAAAAGGAAAAGCACTATAAAGAGAGAGGCTCACCCCCCCCTTTCCCATCGCTGCACTAAGATCATGAATCATGGTCGCTGGCAGAGGAATTGCATTGGGGTCATCTTTATGCTCAATAGACGGTTTTAGCTGAGAACCTGCAAGTACCTTCTTGACCACATTTTTGGTGTAGTAACTGCGTACCTGTTTAAACTGTTGTACTGTACTTTGCGCCGTACGGATGGCCTCCTGCACTGCATTTGCATGAGTGCTTTCTGGTATAAACCAGAGCAGCCCAAGCATTACGACGGCAAATACCAACAGCATCGGCATAAACATTTTCCAAAACAAACTTTGATTTTTAAGTAACATAATTAACTCCATTTATTTTTGAGCTCTCACTCAAGACTATAATTACTGCCATTTTTTAATAAAAATACTGTTTACAATTCACAGTGTTAAAGTCAGCCAGGAGCGAAGGAAGTTCATCCGACGCCCCCTTCCAACTATTCAGTCCTGCCTTCAGATCAGCCATTTTTCTGGTAGCATCCTCAACATAACCGGCCGTTTCTTTTGTAGTGTTCGAGACTCGATCAAGGTGATAAGCCGTCTTATCTGTGGCGGTATTGGCGGATTCATCTCCTGCCGATGCTATTTCATGAATCATATCCAGAACTTCCTGTGTCTCCTCAACAATGGCATCCAAAGACCTGCCGGCCTCATCGGCTAACGATATGCCTACCGACACCTCCTCGTTCACTTGTTTCATCATTCCAGCCGTTTCGACAACACCTGTTTGTATCGTCGTCACTACATCTTCAATGCGCCGTGTTGCCTTTGTTGTATTATTTGCAAGACACCTGACCTCATCTGCCACCACAGCGAAACCTCTCCCTTGCTCACCTGCTCTCGCCGCCTCGATAGCAGCATTTAAAGCCAGTAAATTTGTTTGGGAAGCGATAGTACCGATCATTGAAACCATTTCGCCGATATCATCACAGGACTTAATGAGCTGCTCGATCATTTCAACTGATTGTTCAACCACATCGGAAATACTTTGAATTTTCGCAATCGTTCGTACCACCACATCACCTCCAACTCTTGCAGTGTCTCCACTTTGTTTTGAACATTGAGCTGCTTGCGCATTGATGGCTGCGTTTCCGACAATGGTGTAAACCATATCTTCTATCGCTTTGGTAACTTCGATGGTATTTAAGGTCTGTTTATCTAAAATACTGCTTAGTTCTTCACTGGCAGCATGTATATTTTCAGATGCAATTGATGACGATTTAACACTTTCCATCACCCGTACTTCTCTCTCGCTAATTTTTGCTAAGGCTATTTTAAGTTGTCGATAAGTTTTCTTGGCTTCATCTTTGGTGTTTTCATCAAGCGCTTCATTAATTTCATCATTGGCGACGATTGAGCCCCCCTTAATCAAGGTTTGTGAGAGCTCTGAAAATCGTCTTATCACTCTGTTATGAACCATAAGCATGAAAAAATAGGTCAGCGCCATGAATGCAATGGCGGCAACGATGACGATTGTTATACCTACCACTAGAGAAACAACATTTCCATGAGCCATTATGCCCACCACAATAAGCAGTAAACTTTGTAGTCCCAGCATTAGCATAACGGTTGCTGTGGCCGAGAATTGTTTGATTAATTCAAGTACGTTCATAGCATTTACATCCTCTTCCATTCGTAAATAATAAAGAATGATTTCGTTACTTACCCTCCGGGTAAGGTCAACATCCATTCAATACGTCAGTTCACCACTCATAAAACTCGTTATATCTTCTTGATTGGAGTAGACCCCTTCAATTTCACCCAAACCATCAAAAAAGGCAGATACACAACGGGGATCAAAAGCGGTTCCAGAAAGCTCCTTAATATATTCAAGAGCTCGATCAAGTGGCCATGCATCTTTATAGGGTCGTTTTGAGGTGAGCGCGTCAAAAACATCCGCAATCGCCACAACTCTTGCAGACAAAGGAATATTTTCTCCAGAAAGGCCTTTCGGATATCCAGTTCCATCGTTTTTTTCATGATGGGTCAACGCAATATCCCGAGCTGTTTGGATCAATAAAGAAGGACTATTACTGAGTATCTGGCCACCGATTGTGGTGTGCTTTTGCATAATACGAAACTCATCAGGAGTGAGTTTGCCAGGCTTTAACAAAATTTCATCAGGAATCCCCAGTTTTCCTACATCATGCAAGGGGGCAGCCCTAAAGATCATCTGCTGTTGATCGTTAGGAAGCCCAAGATTTCGACAAATAATCAGAGAGTAATAGGCCATACGAACAATATGCATACCGGTATCGTTATCACGATGTTCGGCTGCCAGCGCCAATCGATTAACAATTTCGGCTTCTCTTTCTGTCACGACCTTTGCCGTGGCATCAACCTCTCTGTTTAAACGATGAATCATGCTGCCAGCATTTTTCTGCTTTTGCCTCAAAGTCAACATGTTGGAGATCCGGGCGAGAAACTCAGCCTTCCGTACTGGCTTGCAAATAAAATCATTAGCGCCGCCTTCCAGCGCTTTAACACAAATCGTCTCGGTATCGGAAGCGGTAATCATCACTAACGGTGTATCCTCTCTTCCTTTAATTTCTCGAAATGCTTTGATAAAACCCAATCCATCCAAGCCCGGCATCTGATAATCCACTACGACTAAATCCGGATCATTGCCATGACACCAATTTAACGCTTGGGTAGGATTTTCAATTAATGTTGGCTGGCATGCCTCCAAATCAAAAAGAAAGTTCTCCATTCTCATTAGCTCGAAGCGACTGTCATCGATGATCAAAATTTCCGCAACGCCCATAACCTTACTCCTATTGACAATTAACTATTTGCCGTTAAAGCGACATCCGTTAAAAAGTTATCCGGCAGTGGGTTTCGAAAACGATAAGCATGTCGATTCTCGTTGGCATCCATATATACCTTGTCGAATAAATACCGTATTTTCTCCGGCACATGAGGTAAAGACACAAATGACTCCAGATTCAGTTCCAGAATCTGAACTACTTCATCAACAATCAAAAAAATCGGTGGTTGATCGAGTTTGATGCGATACACGATGCCGGCTTCCATACCTGTAGAGTCCGCATATGGCATTTCCAATAGCGCTCTCGCGTTCACGGTGAGCAACAGTTGGTCGCGCCAGTCGACATGACCCGCTGCCGAGTCACTATTCTCATTTTCGTATAACTGCCCGTCCTTCAACGACAGAATCTCGTAGACTTCGTCTCCATCTATCAGCACCGGAATATTTTCTACCATGACATAGAGGTAACTTTTCATGCGACTCGCTCCTCTTGCATTGATTCGGTCCCTTCTGATTCCTTGAGCTCGGGATCATTGGCCTGCTTCGCAGAATTTCCCTCGTTGTCATTTGTTGTATCAAGTTCAAGCAAAGCCGTTTTCCCATGCCGGATGGCCAAAGTAAACAAATCCTCGACTTCAAGAATAAGCACGACTTTCCCATCACCTAGAATGGAGGCCCCACTGACCCCGGGTAAGGCAGTCAATTGCTCATGAATATCTTTGATAAATAATTCCTGACGCAGGTAAGAGCGGTTAATTACCACTCCGATACGTTGTTTCCCATCTGAAAGTACGGCAACCACCATCGCTTCCTCAAAGACTTTTTGCTGAGACTGGTAACCCAACAACGGCCCCAAGTTATAAACGGGTAAAAAGTTATCACGCAATACGATTGCCTGACAGCCTTTCACCATTTGCACGTCGGATCGCTTAATTTCAATCACCTCGGACACATATCGTTCTGGTATTGCCATCATTTGGCCGGAGGCTTCCACCAATATCGTGTCTTGAATAGCCGCAGACAAAGGCAATTCTAAAGTGAAGCAGGACCCCTTGCCCGATTCTGATTCAACCGTGACATTACCGCCTAATTTCATAACGTTAGTACGGGCAACATCCATCCCCACCCCCCTACCAGAAGTTTCGGTAATCTGTTCTGCTGTAGAAAAGCCTGGTGCAAAAATAAACTGCATAATCTCTTCATGACTCATCCGCTGTAGATCTTCTTCTCTAACCAGCCCTTTCGCGAGCGCCTTAGCTTTCACCGCCTCAACGCTGATGCCCCGTCCATCGTCAGTGATCGTGACTTTTACGGTATTACCTTGTTGTCGGGCCTCCAACCCAACCACGGCACGTTCAGATTTTCCTGCTGCAAGCCGCTCTTCAGGTGGTTCAATCCCGTGATCTACGCTGTTTCTTACCATATGCATCAGCGGATCACTAAGCACTTCTACCATCGCTTTATCAATACGAACATCCTGGCCAGTCATTTCCAGTTTTACCTGTTTTCCCTGTGCTTGAGCGAGATCTCGAACGGGTCGTGGTAAGCGCTTAAACACCGTCTCCATTGGCACGACACGCAGCGCGAGTGCGCTATCCTGCAATTGGCTCAAGACGGAATGTAGTTTTTGGTCAACTTGATTAAAACGAGCGAACTGTAGCTCCAAAATTTCCATCTGGGCCAGAAAATGCTCATTGCTAACGCCATCGTTTGATAAACTTCTGCCCAGTTGTTTCAAAACATTGATGGCAGTGCTTGCACCTTCAAAGTGTACGGTATGGTTTAACATGCCACGTATAGACACCATCTCACCAATCTGACTCATGAATTGATCCAAAGCCGCGCCACTCACTCGTAACATGCTCAACTCTTTATTCACGGTTGAAAGCTCTTTATCAACCTTACCGGTGGCGGCAGATGTTTCGTGGCTTGATTTTTCATCGATCTCCGCACAGTTCTCCAGCTTGATAAACTGGCGTTCCGGATCTAGCGCTTTAACGGACTCCCTCAATGCTTTATCAGACTGTTTTGTCAGCAGTAGGCAATCGCTCCAGGGCTTATCATCAACAAACACCGTACTATTGGTTACCAACTGAACATTCTTGTCGATCCATTCTAAAAAGCTGGCGGTAAAGGTTTCTGATTCCTCAAGATTAACCATTGCCTCATAGACTTTTCCTCCATCATCGATTTCGTCCTGTAGCAAGCGGATTGCATCGGCTGACAAACAGTCCTCGAAAATAGGGTTGATTTCTATTATTTCGGCTAACTCCTTGAATGACCCCAGCTCCTCGTCACTTTCAACATCACGCTGCTGCTTGATTACGTCCCAGATTTTTTCATGTAGCGAATTCCAATCAACCGGCTTTCGAGATGATTTTTCATTTTTTGCGCCAAGACGATATTCACTCTCAGCAACACTAACCGCGTTGAGCAATAAATGGATAAGACCCGTTTCAGGAACTGCGTGCCCCTGGTTAATATGGTTGCAGACTTCAGACACCGTCAACACCAATTGTTTACTAGTCTCGTTTCCGTCAAGTGCCTGTAAATAGTTATTTAAGACAACCGCTTTTTCAGTGGTCTGCACCGCAAAGTCAATTACCTCGCCAGCGTCACACAGAGCGTCACCTTCAGATACTGCTCTCAACTGGTCAGTCAATTCCAGGAAAAGTCCGTCAATCATTTCGGCTGTACTTGATTTCAGATTGATAATGATCGGGGCGATTCCACATTCCTTCTTCACATCGTTCTCAATGAATCTGATTAAATCAACCAACACCATCATCTTCTCAACCAAGGATTCTTTATGCATTTCCAAGGTAAGTTCTTTGTCTGAAAGCAAATTGGATATCGAGGAAAAAGCGTCTGCTAATAAGACAAGTTCCATCGTGCTGGCTGCGTGAATCAGCGTTTCCAACTCCTCTACAATCTCCTTTGCTGCATCCGAGCCAGGCGTGAAACCAGGAACAAGAGTATCTGCAAGTATTGGAAGGTTTAACTGTAATAACTCTGCGAAAAACACCACCATGTCGGGATCATCATGCAGGCTTGATGTATGCTGCTCAGGTTGAGATGTAGAGACGGCGTCAAAGGTCGAATCAGATTGTTCCGAAGTATCGTGCGAGCCGCTTTCAAGATCTGAACTATCAACCATTGCTTCGTCAGTCGATGCATCACACGTTACGTTGCTGAATATACTTTCAAGTCGCTTAACGAGCTTCGCAGAAGGTTTCTTATCTTTTCGTTTCTCTTCAGCAAACTGCAAGTGATGCTTTAATGCATCGATCGAAGCCAGTAAGGCATCTGCTAATTCCGCGTCGATAGTGATAACCTCGTCCCGCACCAGACCCAATAAATCTTCAGCCCGATGTGAAATGGTCTCCATTCCCAGCAAATCCATTGCTTTGGATAAGCCCTTAATGGAATGAAACGACCGGAACAATTGATCCACATTTTCTCTTGAAGGGGTATTAAATTCTGCCTCTACAAGTACCGGCTCAATCAACTCTATATGCTCTTCAGATTCAATAAAAAATTGAGCCCACAACGATTCAATATAATCAGTCATAATCAATTACCCAGCAAATGCTACCCTGTTTTGATTTACTATTTAGTACCCATTCAAAAACACGTTACTACGTCTTTTTCATCCGCGATAATTGCCTGCCTCCGTGAAGGCGTAGGTCGAGAATGACGACAGTTACTTAATGGGCACTAATTATTAAAACCTTAAATGATCAATAATTTTTAGCTCGCCAGTCCCAGCACTTTGCGAACTGTTTTGGTTATTTCGTGCCCTTTCTTAGCTTTTATATCTAGGCTGGTGGCACCTGAAGGTTTCGGTATCACATCTGCTGCCCCCAGACTACGTACATCTGACGCCATTTTTGAACCAGCTTGTGCCACTGATGAGATGATTATTACTTTCGCCGAACTCGTCAATTTCAATCTTTTCAAGCATTCCACCCCGTTCATTTTGGGCATCTCGATATCCAACAAAATAAGATCCGGTTTTAGCTCCTTTACTTTCTTCAAAGCCATCTCGCCGTCGCAAGCATCCCCCACGACATCCAGTTCTGAATCGGCGGATACGATGTCTTTTAACATCGTCCTCATAATCATCGAATCGTCCACTACCATTACACGCTTTGTCATTATGCTTCCCCTGTTTTATCTGCTCTTCAATTGATACCAAGTGATTTTGTTTGTGAAAACGCTTGATGATCGCCGCACCAAACTTTAAGTTTCCTGGCTATTTGTGCTACCTCTAATACTGCGGAGGCGGCACCTAAAGCGATAGTGGAACCAGGCATACCATCTACGACACAAGTAGAGGGCTCCTGTACCATCACTGGATAATCTCGTTGGGCAAATTCTTTCGCTCCTCGTGATCCATCATCCCCCATGCCCGTAAGTACAACTGCAACCGGACTTACACACTCTCTGGAACTAGACTGAAACAGTAAATCTGCAGAGGGATGTATCGGGCTTAGCTCATGGATTTTCACATCCAAAGCAAAGTGATTATCAAAGGGTCTGCGAATTTGGGTATCTACACCTCCTGGCGCGACCACAATCTGACCTGGCGACAAGGCCATACCGTGATAACCTTCCACCACGTTTAAACCTGTTGCCACTTTAAGATGGTCTGCAAATCCGGGGGTAAACTCCTTTGGCATATGCTGAGCAATCACCATAGGACAGATTAGTGCGCCCATGTTCTGCAACAGTTCTAGCACTGTTCTGGGGCCTCCGGTTGAAACACCGACGACAACACAATCTACTGATTTTTTCGGTGTTCGCTGACGGTGAGGAGATCCAAATTCTGGTATTGCCTGTCGCTTGTAGCTTGGCTTATTTCTTAGGCTCATGTTGAATTGATGTTTAGCCCAATAGTAAATTTTTTCCTGTAGTTCCTTTTCAATTTTTACGATATCCAACTGTACGAAAGAGGAGCTCTTTGCGATAAAATCCACCGCCCCCAACTCTAAGGCCTTGATCGTTACGTCAGCACTTTTAGTCGTCAGACTACTTACCATTATGATTGGACAAGGTGCGGTTTCCATAATACGTTTCACCGCCTGGATACCATTTAACACCGGCATTTCAACATCCATGGTGATCACATTTGGCCGTAACCTCTGAGCCATCTGTAGGGCGACTTCCCCATTATGCGCTTCACCAACGACTTCAATTTTCGGATCATTCTCCACCATTTTTGCAATGGCCATACGCATAAATGCAGAGTCATCAACGACTAATAGTTTTATCATCCTGCACACTCTGCTGAATTTTCTAATTGTGTTTGGGTTTCGGTTGTAGCCATCGTCAGAGACTCAAGACGAATCACACTGAGCAACCCACTTTTGGTACGGCCAATTGATTCCAAATATTCGTATTCCTGCGAGCTGGTAGATTCAAAATCAGTCTCAGGAATTTCAACTACCCGGTCTACTTGGTCAACAACTAAGGCCCAGCGATTGTCTTCTTCGCCGACAACGATATAGGCCGTTAAAGACGAATTTCTTTGTGCTATTCCCATATAGATACGCAAGTCGATCACCGGTAAAATATCGCCATGAATCTGTACCGCGCCATGCAGATGTTGCCCACCGCCCTCGGGTAACAATTCCACCTCCTGGTATTCGACCACTCTATTCACCAAGGTAAGTGGCAATGCGCAACGTTCATGACCAACATTAAAGGTCAGTAGTGTACGCGTAGGTATTCTTTCTTTTTTTGCGGCCCGTTGATGATTATCGACAAGAAAGCGTCTAAGCGATTCAATACGTTGGGGAGCAAACAATACGTCACAGTTAAGTACACCAATCAAATCCCCACCGTCACCAAGTAAATACCCTGAAAGCTCACCATCATCTCGGGCAGATACTTCATGATTGTCACAAAAAGCCAGTCGATGAATTCCATGTAGATGATCAACCCTTAGGGCACAGCTAAAATCCTGATGTTCGACGATAACCAGCTTACCTCCGGCATTTTCCCGTTGCCCCATCAGCACCCCCAACCCGAGTATCAGCAAAGGTGCTTCATGGGAATAAGTCAAACCAACGACTTCCGGCGGCGCTTGAGGCAAGGTTGTGATGGCTTTCAAATCTTCTACAAAGCGGACACTCTCCATCGCTAAGGCATAGTTTTCACCGCAGGTCTCAACGACCAGATAACTTTCCAGTGAAGCACCTGTCTCAACTTGCGCACTGTCGTCATTAGCAGATTCGACGGTTGCTACGAGCCCACTATCTCCATTCTGGGTAGTAGGTTGTTCAATATTCGTTAACCCAAGCTGATCAACATCTAGGTTCAGAACAGATGCTTCCTGCCATTGAAACACTCCGGTAAGTAGATTGAAGTCCAACTCTTCGTGCACTTCGCCTACCTGCACAGAGTTTATTTCATCGTCAGCAACACTCACCATCAGTAAGGCTTGATCAACATGCAGTGCGATAAGTTCACCACCACTCGATATAATAATAAGCTGCCCCTTGTCGGCAGGTATTGCTGCAGCGCTTTCCAATTGCACCGAAAGATCCGTCTGTACAAGAACCGAACCACCAATATTAGCCAAGCCATCCACATATTCCGGTGAAAACGGCAATGGCGTTATTGGAACAGGGTCAAGGACTTCTCGTACGGCACTTGTGGGTAGACCATAGAAATGACCGTTCAATGAAATAATATTGATATCCACTGTTAAGCTCCTTTTTGTGGTTATTGCTCAACACTTATCGAAGCAAGAATCGACAAGCGAAATATTGCTACTAATGCGTTTAGTTTGCTTGGCTTAGACTAGGTTGTTTTTTTGTGCAATAAGCCATCCCGTTGCTGCGGCGTTGTTCGCAACGCTCTGGACATAGCAAAGGATCTGTTGCACCCAAAAGCAGAACACCGTCTGACTTTAGCCTGTCAAATAAATAATTTTGTGCCGTTCGTTTGTTTGCGTCATTAAAATAGATCATGGTATTACGGCAAATGACCAAATCGAACAAACCAAAATGGGCACTGCTTTGTAATAAATTATGTTGATGAAAATCCGTCACGTTTCGAATAAATTTTTTCGGCTGACGATAACTTTGCGAGTAAAGTCCTGCTTCTGACTCCTGTAAACTGGTTACCTCAAACTCATCGAACCAATCAAGCCATTGTGAGTCCATGTTTCTAAAAGAACCCAGACCTTCTTCGGAATAGCTTGCTTTCCTGGCTATACACAGAGCGTCGGCAGAAACATCTAGGCCTAGTACTTCCAGCTTCCATCCCGGCATTATTTCTACACCCGTATTCTTTGTGCCATAGGCATACCCCGCTTCCAATAATGCACTCAGGGCTAATATGGCGATACTGTATACTTCTTCACCCGTAGAACACCCTGCAGATAAAATACGGATACTAGGTGAAGAAGTTCTAGTGGCTTTCCTGATTGCGTGTGACAACATCACATTCTGAAGCATCTCCAGCTGAGGCTCATCGCGAAAAAAATAGGTTTCATGTACGGTCAGTCTGGCAACAAGGTCGAGCCAACTTTGATGCCCCGAAGGTAAAGATGTTAGCTCGATCACTCGGCGGTGAAATTCCACAGAAGGCATTTTAGAAAAGATACGGTGAAGCTTTTTGGCCATCTGCTCATTAGGTGTAATACCAAAGCGATCAGCCAATGCACAACTCAACCTAGACACAATTTTGTCACGATTTTGCGCACAATGTACTGCCGATACTGATGACAGAGTATTCGTACCGCTCTCTGATTCATCCATCAATCGCATAGAAATAGGATTTTCCAATTTGACCATTTTATTGTCATTTAATGCTTTACTCATGAACTGCTCTCCGCCACTTTTGTACCTAACCAATCAAAAGTAAATATCTGTTACGCCTTTCTTCTCCCTGAACACCCTTTCCACAAAGCAATAAAATACAGGGGTGTTAAGATCTCAAACTTTCACCAAATTAAAAGTGTGCGAAATGAAGCATTCGCTCATACCAAAACAGCAAATAGCTAAAAGCAAATAGCAGGAATCAACAAGCCCCATCCAGAAAATACGGGATGAATACATAGAGTGTATTGATACGTCTCGTCACAAATTAAGTTAGGCAGGGAGTGAGCCTAGAAGAGAAGTCTGATAAGTTATCCTTACAAACAACCTGGAACAATAGAACGGGGAGTGGGTCCTAATGTGTTTTCATAGTTATAGACTACTTCTAATCTAATTCCAAAAAATAAATTGTTTTTTTTTCGGTCGTTTCTCGGTCATCAGGATTTGTAAGTGAATCTAATCGTTTAATTATCATAGAATTTGAATTTATGTTATTTATAGTTTGTACTATTGTGAAATTCTAAACTACATTAAACATAATATGCTAAGTCCTTTTTCTTTCAATTTATGCTGGCATTATAATTATTGTTAAATGACCATTTTACATCAGTGGTTAACTATTTTAGGTGCCTCAGCCCATAATAGGGATATCAAAAATGAATAATAAATTAAACGTTATGTTCGCTGATGATGACATGTTGGTGCGAACTTCCGTTAGCATAGGATTAACCAGAGCAGGCTTCAATGTCACTTTAGCAAGTGGAGGCTATGAAGCACTATCCCTCGCAAATGAAAATGATTTTGACGTTGTTTTGCTTGATATTTGTATGCCCGATCTTTCAGGTATTCAGGTAGCTAAACAACTGGATTTAACTTCTTTTCCTGTTCTTTTTTTTACCGCAAATTTAGCCGAAGAATATCTGAGCAATGCACTTTGCGAAGGTAGCTATGGCTACCTTGTTAAGCCAATGGATATCCATCAGATTATTCCCGCAATAACCATTGCCTTGGAGAATTTCAAAAAAAACAAAAGACTGCTACAACGGAATGAGACCTTAGTTCGTACCGAACAAGCCAACAGGAATATTAGTGTTGCTGTAGGACTTATAATGGAACGGCACCATATCTCAGAGGAAGAAGCATTCAATCAGTTACGATCTCACGCAAGAAATAACCAAAAGAGTATTAAAGAGCTTTCGTCAGGTTTGGTGGAAACCATGTCTAAGATTAATCAGATGTGCGTTGATCTATGAACAGAACTCAAATGACGACCAGAGTATTCTGCATCACCTAAAAACACTTACTTTTGGTTAAAGTATGTTTGACTCTAAGCTATTTTTGCGAACAACGACCTTTAACAGTTTAATTTATTGTCATTGCTTTAGTATAGGAAAACAAATATGAAAGGTTGTACCCTGGTCAACCACAGATTCAACTCTTATTGTTCCGTCGTGTTTTTTAATAATCCCATGGACGATTGAGAGCCCCAGGCCTACTCCTCTACCCTTTGATTTTGACGTAAAAAACGGGTCAAAAATTTTATCTAGGTGTTCACTACTGATACCTGATCCGTTATCAGATATGGTAACGACACAGTTTTGTTTATTGTGTCCGACGACGACACTGAGCGCCCCTACTTTTCCCATTGCCTGTACCGCATTGATCAGAATATTGGTAAACACCTGCTGCAAGTGGCTTGAACAGCCGCTTATACTTGGTATGTTTGAGCCCATATGAGTATCCAAACATATCTCATTAAGACGTAACTGAGCACCGAGCAAATTCAAGGTGTTGTTTATCACTTCATTGAGATTGACAGGCGCCATCACGATTTCTGTTTGGCGAGAAAACGAAAGTAGGTTTCTGGTAATAGCTTTACAACGTTCAGCCCCTTCCCGAACAAAGCCCACAAGTTCAGAAAATTCAGATAACTTTTCGCTGACATCTTCGGGTAAATTCGAAAAGTCCTCTTTTAGTATTTCCGTAAAATGAAGTATCGCGGTT
>Ga0105348_1001232_pt1 | contig 17443 bp, 18 predicted proteins | sample EN8Hudsemesocosm_2_FD_83504 | JGI IMG/M metagenome (GOLD analysis project Ga0105348, IMG submission 83504) | Methane-oxidizing microbial communities from mesocosms in the Hudson Canyon - EN8C Hudson Canyon | ecosystem: Environmental > Aquatic > Marine > Cold seeps | place: Hudson Canyon... | reverse complement strand
CGCCTGAGCATAAGCGGGTACAGAAGATTCACCGTGCCGAAAATAGACCTCTTGAGCAAAATATGTGATCAGCTCCCGTAGTACGGTATTGTCTTGCACGCCATTACCGATCACATCCGATTGCTCATTTTGGGTCATTAGCTCCGTCAGCCGGGTAGATTGACGTGCATTTTCACGATTCAGTTGAGATAGTTTGTTATGTGCGCTATTTAGGCGAGCATTCTTAAGCATTAACGCATCCTGATGTTGCTGTAGGGCCAGCTCACCTTGCTCTAGTTCTAGTAGGCTTTGATCCAGTTCTGCATCCTTATCTTGCCCCCAACCAATAGAGCCCCCCAATGTAGCCCCTATTGCAGCACCTGGAGGCCCAGCAATCACCGCGCCAAGTACCGAGCCAATGCCGACGCCCCAGTAAGTACCACTATTATCCTGAGTAACGCTATTTGTCTCATTCAAAACAAGAGTTTGCTCCTCTGAAGCATTCACCGAATGCGTTAAACTTAAAGCCAATACCGCCATTGCTAATTTAGTTGTTTTCATTTTTTCATCCTCTATGTTTTCGTATTGATCATCATGTTTGTCATTTAAGTTCGGTAACCAGCCATACCGGATACCGTGGAAACTATTGAAACAATTAAGACGATTTAAGTAATGGAGCTAACATGGAGACAAAAGGACAAAGTCTGCAGATTAAGACACTTATGGAGATAAAATGGAGATGCATTCATCACACGCAATTGGATGTTAAACTACGCTATAGTAAGGCGCATACGTTACATAAAGCAGGAAGCCCTTAATGCCCTACCGAATTGCCATTGTTGAAGACGACATAGACCAGCAACAAAACTATGCCGATGCCCTGCAACGTAGAGGCTTCGAGACAGAATGTTTTTCAAGGGTAGAAGAGGCTTTATCAGGCATTATTAACAGTCAGCCTGATCTTGTATTACTGGATGTGGTATTAGGTGATGACCCTGATGGCGGTTTTACCATCTGTCGTAAATTACTAGACCGTGGAGATGATATCCCAGTCATCTTTTTAAGTGACCGTTCAGACGAAATTGACCAAGTATTCGGCTTACGTTTAGGCGCTTGGGATTATCAAACCAAACCCATTTCTCTCGCGCTATTGGCTGAGCGTATTAAAAGCTTGCTACGTATTCATAAAGCGCGCCGGGCTGAAAATGTGCAAAGCACTTCCCAAACGGTAAATGCTGGATTGAATTTAGACGAAGAAAAATCATTTGCCTCCTGGCATGGAAACACCCTTCCTTTAACACTCACCGAGTTTCGTTTACTCAGTGCAATCATCAAGGCTGGCCCTGAAGGTATCAACTATAGCGGTTTATGTGAAAGTACCATGCAACGTATGGTCACTAACGGCACAATTAACAGCCACATCAAAAATATTCGTAAAAAGTTCAATAAACTTGGGCCAGATTTTCAATGCATTCGCAATAAGCCTGGTTTTGGTTATCACTGGGAGCAAGTTTAATGCCCCGGTTTGGCATCAGAACCCAAATTACCCTGCTCAGTTTAGGCTTATTATCCATCCCCTTGGTCGGTCTAAATTACTGGGATGAAATACGTACAACTACGCTCAACGCCCAGGCGCGTATTCAGCAAATTGAAGCAAAAGCTATTGCTACGACCTTGCTAGCCGCACAACAAAACATACGTGAATTACTCGCCGCTGATGAAGATAGTGAGTTGCAAAAGCATGCCCTCAGTGCCCCCTCACTCAAAAATCCAATCCGTATGGACGGTCTGTTTGGTGATTGGCCAATCCAAGCTAACCCGCCTCCACGTTTCAATCTTGACCACCCGGTTTGGATGGCCGTACCCGAAGCCATCAACGAAACGGCCTTTTCACTCCGGTTGGCTCAAACTTCGCAGCACCTCTATGCCGCTATTGATGTGCGAGATAATAAAGTGCTGTTTCGTAAACCGTCACACTTACGCCTCGACTATAACGACCATATCCAACTGAGCTACCATGATGAAACCGGTACATTAAGAAGAGTGATTATTCCTGCTGAACGCCAAGGCGCTCTTGCCAGCTACTATAGCGATGAACATTGGCAATATGGACGGGACATTTCCCTAAACAGCTCACAAAAAAACATTGCCAGCCACAAAACAGGCATCCAGGGCTACTGGCGAAAAACGGAAGAAGGCTACGCGGTTGAGTTTCGTATCCCCACCACTCAGCTGGACACCTTACAACCACAAATCCGCGTCGCGATTGTAGACCTTGATAACAAGCCCGCTTACGGCCCCCAAGCAATTGTCGCCAGCCTGCCCAAAAGTTTTGAAGACAAGCTTAACCCTGTGGGCCTACATGCCCGCGAGCTACAGCGTGTAATTGATCAGTTAAAAAACACCTATGCACGATTATGGATTTACGATAGCCGAGGCCGAGAATGGGCTTTCGCTGAACGGGAACAAAAGGTCGATCTTGAAGACCTAGGTAGACCTGATACGCAAACAGAACTTTCTTCCACAACCTTTGACAGTCAATGTGTACGCAACGCTCTCCAGGGCAAAGTTGACCCTCTGCATCATTTAAGTGGCACATACGCAAAACTCAGCCGTTTAGTCGTTTGCTACCCCATCATTGAACAAACAGGTGAACATGAAAAAATGCTAGGTGTTGTCGTCATTGATGAGTCAGCAAAACACGTACTAGCACAGGAAGAAACACGCGTCAGGCTGATTGCCACAAAGGTTGGGGGAACCATTGTGCTGCTGCTGTTAATTTTATTTCTTTATGCCTTCACGCTCGTACGTCGCATCGCAAAACTAAGCGAAGAGACCGGTAAGTCTATTGACCCCCACGGACGCATTGAACACACGACCATAAAAGCTAGTCAACACTTCCCGGATGAAATTGGTGATCTGTCACGCAGTATCACCACGCTACTGGGAAAGCAGCACTCTTACATGAACTTTCTAGAACGCATTCCTCAAACACTACGCCATGAAATTTCAAACCCGCTTAACAAACTACGCACCTCTTTAGAAAATCTGCTCGACCAACAACCTGAACTCAGCAACAACAATTATATTGGCAAAATTGATGCAGGGATTGACCAAATCAGTCGCATCACCTTGCATCTGACCGAAGCCGCTAGCCTTGAAAGTGCCATTCAGGACGAACAATTGAGCCAGCTTGATCTAATCCAGTTTCTTGACGGCTACCTTTCTGCCTGGGAAAAGCCATTAGTATGTTCAGCGTGGGATAAAAAACCGGCCCTGATACAAGGCGATAGTAGCCGGCTCGAACAGTTGTTTGACAAGCTACTCGACAACGCAAACAGTTTCTGCCCTGATGATGGAAAAGTTCAAATACACGTCGAACGTCACCACGAAAAAATAACCGTGATAATAGAAAATGATGGCCCGCTTTTACCTACAGAAAATAGTGCGGAATTATTTTCACCCATGGTATCTACACGATCCAGCGGCTCAAGTATTCACCTGGGGTTAGGTTTGCATATCGCAAAATTAATTAGTGACCAACATAAGGCAAAACTAAGCGGTAAAAACCGTCAAGATGACAGCGGGGTGGTATTCTCGATTGAGTTCGGCCTTGTTTGAAACAAGGCATAAACTCAAATTAAATATATAGAACGTGACCTATACGGCAGACTAACTAACAAGAAATTTTTATTCTCCTACATAGAACAGTTAACAAGCTTTGAATACTATATCTCTAGGCTAAAATGAATAATAAGATCAAGCATAACGACATTGCACAAAGCATTTATTACTTACTGTTTTGTATATTTATTTCACTCGCCATACCGGCTCACGCCACCAAGGTTAACAATATTGAGCTTAAAGAGAGCATTAAACTAGGTAAAGCGAATTTACTGTTAAATGGTGCGGGGCTGCGAAGCAAATTCTTCATTGATTTATATATCGGCGCACTCTACTTAAGCGATAAAACCCAAGACGCACAGGCAATCATAAATTCTGATGAGCTAATGCTCATTCAAATACATGTCATCTCGAACCTGATTACCAGTGAAAATTTAAGCCGAGGTACAGCAGAAGGCTTTAGCAAGTCCACCAATAACAATACTGCAGCCATTCAAAGTCAAATTGATGATTTCCTAGATGCCTTTAAAGAAACCGTCACCATTGGCGATATTTTTGAGATTGTTTACCAACCAGATATAGGTGTCACCGTCGTAAAAAACCGTCATATCACTAAACGCATGTCAGCCAGCCTAGCTTTTAAAAAAGCATTGTTTGGTATTTGGCTATCTGACAAACCTGCTCAAGCCTCATTGAAGAGCAGTATGTTAGGTAAAAAATAACGATTTAAAAATTAATTCCCTTCCAACTTGTAACATTTTCTGCTTTTGCGCATCTATACTTTAATAACAGCTTAGTCGCATTCATACACATACGAATTATAGGCTCTCTAGCATGAGTAAAAGTAAAGTCATTCTTGTTCTGATCATCGTCACCTTTATCGCGTCGTTTTTTTTATTTGACCTTAGTCAATATATGTCACTGGATTATTTTAAATCCCAGCAAGCGGAAATAAGCCAATACGTTGCTAACCATTTTGCAAATAGTGTCGCCATGTTTTTTACGCTGTACGTCATAGTGACTGCGCTTTCTTTGCCCGGTGCTGCGCTCATGACTTTAATAGCAGGCGCTTTGTTTGGACTTGTAAGCGGTTTAGTTATCGTGTCTTTCGCGTCAACATTAGGTGCAACATTAGCCTTTTTAGTGTCTCGCTTTTTACTTAGGGAAGCCATTCAGAATAAATTTTCTACTCAGTTAAAGTCAGTCAATGAAGGTATGGAGAAAGAAGGCGCATTCTATTTATTTACCCTTCGCCTAGTGCCTGTAGTGCCATTTTTTATCATTAACCTGGTCATGGGACTAACAAAACTGCCCGTTAGAACATTCTTTTTAGTAAGTCAGGTTGGTATGCTGGCAGGCACAGCTGTTTATGTGAATGCAGGTACTCAGTTAGCATCAATCACCTCTCTTAGTGGCATCCTTTCACCCGGTATTATTTTTTCTTTCGTATTGTTGGGCGTTTTTCCATTAATAGCCAAACGTATCATTGCCACCGTACAAAGTAGAAAAGCCTTAAAAAACTTTCCTAAGCCAAAAAAGTTCGATGAAGATATTGTTGTACTCGGTGGTGGTTCCGCAGGATTAGTAACTTCATATATTGCCGCTGCGGTGAAAGCAAACGTTACCTTAATTGAAAAACATAAAATGGGCGGTGACTGTTTGAATACCGGTTGTGTACCCTCCAAAGCCTTGATTCGTTCAGGTAAGTTTATGGCGGATGTTAAACGCTCAAAAGATTTAGGCTTTGAATCAGCCTCAGTAGATTTCAAGTTCTCAGATGTAATGGAACGTGTACAACGCGTGGTGAAAACAGTCGAGCCACATGATTCGGTTGAACGTTATTCAAACTTGGGCGTGAATGTTATTCAAGGAGAGGCCAAAATAACGTCCCCTTACACCGTTGAGGTAAACGGTAAAACACTCACGACTCGAAATATTGTCATTGCAACAGGAGCACGCCCGTTCGTACCACCCATTAAGGGGATTGAGCAAATTGATTACCTTACCTCTGATAATGTTTGGGACTTAAGAGAACAACCAGAACGTTTAGTGGTATTGGGTGGTGGTCCAATCGGTTGTGAACTTACACAAACATTTTCACGTCTGGGCAGTCAGGTTACCCAAATTGAAATGGCTAATCGTATTATGGCTAGAGAAGATGAGGATGTCTCTGCACATGTAAGCCAGCGTTTTGAAAAAGAAGGTGTAAACGTTCTGACCAGTCACAAAGCGGTTGAGTTTGTTGTTGAAAGCGGTGAGCAAGTTTTGATTTGTGACCACGAAGGCGAAACCGTGCGTATTCCATTTGATAAGGTATTAGTCGCAGTGGGACGAGCAGCAAATGTCAATGGCTTTGGCTTGGAAGAACTAGGCATTCCCACAACCCGTGTAAACACAGTTGAAGTCAACGACTTTCTACAAACAAAGTACCCTAACATATATGCGGTCGGGGATGTTGCCGGTCCTTTCCAGTTTACTCATACAGCAGCTCATCAAGCTTGGTATGCTGCAGTAAATGCTTTGTTTGGTAAATTCAAGAAATTCAAAGTCGACTACTCAGTAATTCCCTGGGCAACCTTTACAGAACCTGAAGTGGCTCGCGTAGGTCTGAATGAGCAAGAAGCCAAAGAAAAAACTATCCCATATGAAGTCACCCTGTTTGATGTCGCCGAATTAGACCGCGCCATCGCCGATGAAGAAGCGCATGGCTTTGTAAAAGTATTGACGGTTCCTGGAAAAGATAAAATATTGGGCGTCACGATTGTAGGTGAGCAAGCAGGAGATTTGATTGCAGAATATGTAATGGCAATGAAACATGGCCTTGGCCTGAACAAGATATTAGGCACGATTCATATCTACCCTACCCTAGCCGAAATGAACAAGTATGCTGCAGGTGAATGGAAGCGAGCGCACAAACCAGAAAAGTTATTATCTCTGGTTGAAAAGTTTCATAGCTGGCAAAGAGGGGATAAAGGCAATAAATGCCATCCTTCTCGATTTGAAGAAACATTAGATACTGCGCAAGATTAATCTAAGAGGGTAGTCATGAACAAACAAATCATTTATTTTTTGTCTCTGCTGCTTTTATCAATGAATATCAGTGCTGATCAGCCTGACTGGAATAGTTATGACAAACTACTGAAACACTACATCACTCAGAAAACAGTCGAAGGCATTCCACTGAATTACCTTAACTATCAAGGTTTATTTCAGAGCCCTTTGTTTTCAGAGGTAGTGAATACAATCGAAAGTTTCCCGGTTAAAACATTGGTAACCAAAGATGAAAAACTAAGTTTTTACATCAATGCGTACAATATTTTCGCCATAAAAGTAGTCCATGACCATTGGCCACTGAAGAGTATAAAGGATGCGGGTAGCTGGATCAGCCCAGTATGGAAAAAAGCAGCAGGAAGATTAGATGGCAAAGCGATTTCATTGGATGAAATTGAGCATAAAATCTTACGCCCGATGGGAGAACCCAGAATCCATTTTGCCATTGTCTGCGCCTCATTAAGCTGCCCAGATCTGAGAAATGAAGCTTTCAATATTGACCATTTGGATGCTCAATTAAATGACCAGGTAAAAGCCTTTCTTCACAACCCGAAAAAAGGTTTAAATATTGAGGGCAACACCGCTAAGATTTCAAAGATTTTTGATTGGTTTGAGGAAGATTTTGAAGCTCAGGGTGGCATAAAGTCTTTCATCAAGAAACATTTACCTCAAGCAAATTTTGATGAAGTAGACCCTGATCTCGTTTATGACTGGTCTTTAAATGGCATTTGAAGTATCTGACGGGCGAACAGTACAATTTCGCCCGGACTGCTTAGCTTTGTAAAGGTTTTCGTCAGCAAGTTTGACCACCTCTTTGATGCTCAAGCCCACAGAGGCATTCGCAATACCGATACTAATGGTGACAGAAATCGTCTTTAATGCGGAACCCTTGTCACCACGCTTCTCTTTCCCTTTGGTTTTATCCAAATCACGATCATCTCCACGCAAGGTCATCTGGTAGTGTTGTATCGACTCGCGCACTGCTTCTAGATAAACATAACAAGCACTAGCATCACTGCGGTTAAAAATCACCATAAACTCTTCCCCCCCATAACGAAAAGCCTTACCTCCACCCGCTACTTGGTTGATTCGGCTTGCCACCATTTTCAGTACCTGATCACCCACATCGTGTCCATAGGTATCATTAAATTTTTTGAAGTGATCTACATCTAACATGGCAATGGCGTAACGCTTTCCTAAGGTAGGTAGATAATCTTCCATAGAACGTCGGCTTGGTATTCCTGTTAAAGCATCCATATAAGTCACTTGGTAATTGCTCTGTTGAAAAAGGATAAACAACGCGATCAATAAACCACTAAAACCTAGTGATGACACTTCCGCACTGGCAAAGTCTACAAACACCACAAATCCGACTAACCAACAAAGTAATAAAGCAAATTCGGCAGCCGTTCGACGCCAGATAGCCATAAGACTTAACACAAGCAATGTAAAAGAATGACTTAATAAAACCAGACTATTGAGCCAGTAGTGATCATCAAAAGAAATATATTCAGGTAAGTCAATATCTTGCAAAATAGACATCCAAAAATTGCTATCGCCCCAAAACCATAGTAACAAATCACCTGCACCTAAAATTAACAAGAATGAGCAACCAAAGCGTGTCATTAGCCCTTTTTCAGGCATCAGTGCACTGAAAAGTAGTTGAAAACAAAATAAGATATTCAATCCGACAAACAAACTTTGAATGTCAGGCTGACTCAAGGGAGATTGTAAACGCGTACGAATAAACCAATAGGTAAATAAAGTAATCACAATTGGGGCAATAAACCGCCCACGGTTAAACATTGCAGCAAAGCATAACAATACACAGCCAATTACATAGGGCATGGCTCTGAGTACATGAATATCAATTGAAGACAAAATAGCCGAATGAACCAATGCATAGGAAATAAGCACTAACAATAAAGGGGAAATACGCCAAAGGCTTGGGAATATAGACACTGCATCAACTTATATTCAGGAAAGACCCCTTTAGTGTAGCCGAGTTAATTTAGATTTGATTGGGTATTTTTATTATTACATTTCGAAACAAGCATTAACCTTTTAACAATCAAAAGTAACATTATTTACATTATTTCCAACTATAATTTCGCTCGTAGTTTTGGCAGCACAAGTGAATCACACTAATTAATTGAAAGTATGATTCAATTTTATCACTAGCATTGGAGATCTGAATGATTAAATCCTTAACCAAGCTGTTAAGTATTTCACTCGTAGTTTTATCAAGTCAAAGTTGGGCTGATGCGTTAATGACGAAAGATCAATACGCAGATTACAGCGTCCTCTACCAATGTGCCGATATAAATTTTCATAATAATTTAGCCAAAAAAGAAGCAGAATTGATGCGAATTGAAGACAGTTATGGACTTACCGATGACAACTTTGATGCCTTTGACGAATTAATTACTGAATATGAGCGTGATGATGTCCTATTGGATACCATAAGGGAACGTACGCGTACTGAATGCTCTACCTCTAATCTAGCGTCAAACTAGTTAGTCCCTCTTTGTCAGACTAAATGTCACCCTTATTTGACCTTTATTTTCGTGGCTATTAGCCACGAAAATTTCTTCTCAAAAATTTGAAAATACTACTTCCAGTCGCAGCAATATAGAAGGGTTCGCCTTAAAGCTATCTTCTCGAGGAAACAGCAGCTCGGGAGTTACATCATAAAACAACCAATCTTTATAAATTAAGCGCCGGTAAGTGGTATTAAAATAATAATCTGTCACGTTCACATTCGGCTGGTTCTTAGCCAATATACCTACACTATATTTTATTGCTCTAATCGCACTCAACTTCTTTTTGCTTGAGAACACTTGGGCAAATTCCATCACTCGCTCATCGTGCTGCCATCTTGCTTCGCTTGTGGAAGTAAAAAAGTAACTATGAATAGCCTTCTCGAATGTGAGCTGCGTGCTTTCCCCCCAACCATCATCATGAAAATAATACAAATTTTGAGCTGTTTTAAGGTGCCAACCCTGCTCTAATTCCCAAGTACGTCGCGTTCTTGCACGCCAAAACGGATTAAGCGAAGTATGCAGTCGAATGCCAATTGAGGTCGATAGCCGCCACTTCTTTGCAGAATCAAATATCAATTGTAAGGCTCCGGTAGTATTGCCACTAACTCGCTCTTCATTCGCTAAGGCACTTTCCAGTTTACTTTCATTGAGTGTTTTTTGTTCAGGCAAGTCACTTTCAAGTACTAATTTAAGCCGCTCTTGTAAGGTTGGTAAGTCAAGTTTAAACCTGAAAACCGGCTCAAGTGTAAGTTTCCCCTTTTTGAAATATTTACTTTCCAGACCTAGTCTCAAAAAACTACCGTTAGGTAGACGCTCTATATCTTGCCCAGCAAAAAAACTATCCAACTGAGCACCTGTATCACCAATAAGTGTAGACCATTCATTACGCTGCTCAATCAACCAGTCAGCTGACTGGGAAAGCATCGATGATTCCTGAATATTTTCAATATGAAGTTTATTATTCTGATGTTGAGGTGAGTAATCATATAAAATATAAGGAACCGGTTTTACGAAACTCCCCCAAGAAAAAATAGGCGTCATCAGGCCAGTGCAAATAGACAAGCACTGTATCAGCAGGATAGATCTATAATTAATCGCTTTCATTCACTGAGTAGCTATATTCGCGTTTAAGCTCAAGCACTTGCACAGTATACGACTCATACCAATTTGCGCGCCCTGACTCTTGAGCTAAGAGGTGTTCCGAGTCTTGCTTCCATTTTCTGATGGCTGCTTCACTTTCCCAATAGGAAATCGCAACTTCCTGCTCGCCGTCACTTCCGGTATCAGTAGCAGCAACAAAATCTAAACAGCCATATTTTTCAAAGGCTAATGCCCGCATTCTAGCCACAGTTTTTGTATAAGTTTCATCTTGAGTTTTTGGCTTAGCACGAAAAATAACAACAAACATAAGCATTTCCTTACTTAATATTCTTTTGCCAAAATAAAGCTTTGCCCATTTTGGGGTCAAGCTCATAGCCTTCAAAGCCAAATTTCATATAAGCATTTCTAGCGGCCGTATTGCCGTCGAGTACTTCTAGGGTAATTTTGCAGCATGATTTTTCAATGGCAATTGTTTCTACCTCCTGTAGCATTCGCTGGCTAATACCTAGCCCACGATAATCATTTAGGACTGTAATATCGTGAATATTTACTAAGGGCGCACACTTAAAAGTAGAAAAAGCTTCAAAACAATTAATCAAACCTACAGCTTGTTGATCGACATAAGCCATAACACTAAAAGCATGAGGTAGGTCTGCTAATTTTCTGGCTAAATTTGTTTTTGTATAAACGCCTAGAGGTTCGCCTCCCCCCATTGGGTCCTTGGCATACTCATCCAGTAAAAAGCTCATATCTTTTGCTTGTTTTTTATTTAAGTAATCAACACGAACGATCTCAAGCTTCACACACTCTCCCATAATTTTAAGCCTCTATTTTCTTACGCAACCTTGAAAGCGAAACCGGCGTGATACCTAAAAAAGACGCGACATGATACTGAGGTAGTTTTTTCACCAGCTCAGGATACTGTTTACAAAACCATTTATAGCGTTGCTCAGCATTCCCTAACAAAAGCTGTGCTTCCCTGCGGGCATTTTTCACAAAGACGGTTTGCAGTAATTTGATTTCAAGACGCAACCACTCAGGGTTTTGTGCCCCAAGTACATATAAGTCATTATAGTCGGCGAGCATTAATTGGGTAGGTTCGAGCATTTCAACGTAATACTGGCAGGCTTCATCACTAATAATTGCGCTAACAGGCGCGAATACTTCATTCGCTTGGTAGAAATGTTGATTTACTTCATTACCCGCTTGGTCGATATAATAGACGCGAAATAAACCTTTTAGAATGAAACAAAGCTCGACACAAAAGTCACCTGCTTTGATCCAGTGTTCTTGTGCCGCAAACTCTCGAAAGTGAAATTTACTCGCTAAGGCATCCCAACAATTGATGGGCGCTTTTAACTGAGACTCAAAAGCCTGTTTCAAATGCTCATGCGGATCAGTGATGTGTCTTTCTGTCAAACCAGAACCTGTCGCACCAAAATCTGTCATTTAGTCCATTCCAGATATAAATTTATCGAATTCTTACGATAACATAGCGTTTACTTGAGATTAAATGGAAGTGCTATTTAAAACCTGAAGTATCAAAAAAACCAAGCTAAACCTCTGCTTATTCATTCACACGCATTTAATTCTTCAATTGTTTTAAGCCGTGCTTTTCGTCTAATAGACGCTTGTTGGAAACGCCTTTCCTGCTGGCTTGTTTCTGTGATCAATTGGGGAACCGGTGCTGATTTGTTCTCTTCATTTAAAGCCACGAAGGTAAAATATGCTGAGAGAATGTGTTTTTTACCACGCGTATAACTGTTCTCAGCTACCACTTTCACACCAATTTCCATGGATGAATTCCAGGCGCGGTTTATTGATACTTTGAATATCAAAGTATCATTTTCTTTTGCCGGCGCCATAAAGTGAATAGAGTCAACTGAAGCTGTCACACAAACATGGCTACTATGCCGCTCAGCAACTACGAGAGACAGGCGATCACACTTGGCCATAATCATGCCACCAAAGGCTGTACCATGGGCATTTAAGTCATTTGGAAATACTTTATAGACGTGACCTTCAATAGCTGAATCTGCGACAGTTTTAGGGGCTAATTTTGGCATTCATGACTCCAAGTTGGGAAATATAGTGATGTATAGACAGTTGAATATCCAGTGTATTAATTCTTTCGCGACAATATTGCATCTGTCTTACGTTTTTTGCTGTCTTTACGCAAACCGGTATAGCCTATTTGCGCACTATCTAATGCAACTGTATGTGAAATGGTTTTTTTCAACATACGTTTTAGCTCGGGAAAGTCACTTAGTTCATCAATAGTGTGTAACTGTTGTAAAGCAATGTCTGCCATTTGTTCCAAACGGGTCTCTGCACTTTTTATCCCTAATGCATTAGCAAAGCGTAATATCCGTTCGCGTGTAGGAAAGTCTCGGCTCTTATTCATTTTTAGAGCCAGTGTTTTTTCTTCTAGCTCATAAACCTGAGTACACACTACGTCATAAATCGGTGATAGAAAAGCGGGCTGACTTGGGTGGTGATAAAGCAAAGCAAAGTTTTTTAGATGTGCATCGCCATTACCCAGCAAACAACTCAATACCACATAGTCAAAAAAACTTGCCATGTCTTTGTGGCTGCCGGTATACAGGTTAATCACCTTAGCGGCATTTTCATAACTTCCCAAGTAACGTTCATGACCTGAACGCCCCATTAATACAGCAAAATCTTCCATCCCCAAAAATTGGCCGTTTTGAATATCAAAACGGTCCATAATAAAAAGCTGCTGGTTGTCTGATAAACAAAATTTTGGTGTAGAAAGTCCGGCTGCTTTTGCAATGCTCATGCAAACATACTCATTGAGCGCAAGTTGGGGGTAATCCTCCCCGCCCGTTTTAATAATCAGATCTGGGCTTAAGAGTGAAGCTTTATCACTTCGAATCGCCAACTTAGGCTGCATTCCTGAAAGGGTAGTGTTAAAAATATGCCTATCTAGTAATTCTGAAAACAGGTTTTGTTTGCCATCCCATGAAATAATTTCACTCAATTTATCATGTACTGGCACTGTACGAATGATGTCAGACTCATACTTTAAACGCCCTATCCCCTCATCCCCTTGAATGGCTAGAAACAACATATCACTAATACGCGTATAGCGTTGCAAACGCTCAGATAACTGCCTACGTACAAAGCCTTCCGGAAGGTTCATTTCAAAAATAGGATGTAGGGAACCACGATTAAACACAGCTGATTGAACAGGCATCGCCAGTGCCACCTGTTCCGCTGGTGACTCATAGCCAAAACTATAATGGGCACCATGTGTCAGCCTGCCACTTTTACCGCTAGTCGTGCTAACTTGAATGTGATCAATACGCTCTGGAAGAGAAGCCAGGTCAATGCCCATTAATCGTCCTCCTCATTAAAAAGCTTATCCAAGTCATCTAGCTGTGGGTGCTGACTGATAGCGGTTTGTAAGGATAGACCCAGTAAATTCAGGTAGCGTATAAAAGTAGCGATATTACCAGTGTATTTACCATTTTCTATACGGGATATTTCATTTCGATGCGCCTGAATTTTATGGGCGGCTTCAGTTTGAGAAAATCCCCGGAGCTTTCGGCGGATTTTAGCTTCTTTACCAATATTAATTAGATCACTGGATATCATCTTTTTATTCACTCATACATACGTAACGCACCTATATAAGTGAATATAGAGACAAAACACATATTATGCAACTATATAAGTGCATAGAAAGATGATCAACTTTGGTAAGCCTGATGAATTTCTTGTGCGATTATTTTCAAACCTTTTTCAACCAAGGCTTCATTTTGTGAATAGGTAATGCGCAAGCATTCATTTCGATGCTGCCAATTCAAATCATCAGTAGAGTCAAGGCCAGGAAAAAAATGATGTCCGGAAACGATCAATACTCCTTTAGCTTTTAAGCGTTCATAAAGTTCCTGGTTAGTAACAGGGCAATTTTTTAACCAAAGCCATAAAAACATCGCGCCTTCTACTTTATGCAATGCAAAAGGCAAGCCTTGTAGTTGCGCTCTCAAAAGCGCCTCTGCTCGCTGTGCTTTTTCTAAATAATATGGCCTGACTACCTCATTACTTAAACGGATGATTTCTTTTGATTTAACCAGATCCAACGCTAACAAGCTGCCAAAACTACCTGTCGCAAGATTCATAATCGCATTAACACCAGAGAGCGCTTTAATAATTTCCTCACTGGCAATCACGACCCCCGTTCGGGCAGCCGGCAAACCAAACTTGGATAAGCTTAAACACAAAATAGTATTTTCATTCCAAACGGGTCGGGCCTCACTGAAAATCAAATTTGGAAACGGAGTGCCATAAGCGCCGTCTATAATTAAGGGCACATCATGCTGCCTAGCCAAGGCATCCAGGCGACTGATTTCATCATCAGTCAGTACATTACCCGTAGGATTAGTGGGGCGTGAGACACAAATAGCGCCTGTAGAGGGTGTAACATTGAACTGTTCAAAGTCGATATGATATTTAAAGGTTGTTGTGTCTATATGTTCAATGCTGGGTCGGTTGGCTTTAAAGAAACTATCAACTAAGCCAGCATCCGAATAACCAATATACTCCGGCGCTAAAGGTAGCTGAATTTGTTTCTTACTATCATCAGGAAAGTCACCAGCAAACATATTAAACAACATGAAAAAAGCAGCTTGACTGCCATTAGTCAAAGCAATATTTTCAGGACCTAAGCCCCAGCCATACTGATCATTCAACAAATCACAAATAGCTTGTACAAACTCAACATTGCCTTGCGGTGGATCATAAATACCAATTAAGCGCTGAAAGTCTTGCTTTGACGCAAGTATGTGACTTAAACGTTTTTTGAAAACGTCTTGTACTTCCGGAATATGTGCAGGATTCCCGCCCCCCATCATGATCATCTCTTGCCCTGAAGCAATTGAACTAGAGGAAAGTGCATTGCCCAAATCATCCATTAAGGAGGTAATGCCCGCTTTAGAGGTGAATTTTTCACCAAAACTTGAAAGTTTCATCCGCGTTTTTCATCCTGTAAAAAATTGAGAATCCAGTTTGCCAAGACATCACTATGGAGGTCTTGCTCCAGTGAGCGTACCGCTTGTTCATACTGCCCTTCAGCATAACGCGATTGGCGAATAAACATAAGGCGCTCGCAGTAATCGAGGGTAAATTCAGGATGCCCTTGAAAAGCCAGTGCCCGCTCAGGAATATAAAATGCTGAAAATTGGCAAAAATCACTGGTAAAAAGAAGCTTAGCTTGTGGAGGTAAACGTGTCACTTGGTCTTGATGGCTATAGAGCAGATTAATTGAGGCTAATTTTGTAGGCATCCAATCAGCCTTTTCAACGCTATGGCTTAACATGACCCCAACCCCCCAACCTTTGCCTGATTTATCGGCCTTACCACCCAGCGCGTGTGCCAAAATTTGATGACCAAAACATAAACCTACTAACTTGATTTGCTGCTTGTAAGTAGTTTGAATAAACGAAATAAGCAGTTCTATCCAAGGTTTATCATCATAAACACCCGTTTTGCTTCCCGTGATTAAATAGGCATCACATTCATTCGGTTCAATGGGTAAAAGGTTTTTTTGCACATCATAACGACGATATTCAATATCAATTTCTTCAGTTTGAACGATAGGCTCAAACAAGGTTTTGAACATACAGGTGTAACAATGGTAATCACCTCTTAATTCAGGTGCCAAGTCATCACAATCAAGTATACCCAAAATTAACTTTTTCATGCCTACCTCTACTGTTAAGGTTGAATGATGTTCCAATCAGTCTGTCTAAAAAAACAGGAGCCATCCATGGCACGCTATTATGTTCGAGTTTTCTTACAATATTTAACCCTTGCAACACTCGCCTTCTCTACTGTTGTTCATTCAGAGAACGATTTACCACTTATCCATGTGAGTGCCGAAGGAAAAGCAACCGCACAACCCGACCAAGCCGAGCTTCACCTTGATTTTGTCGCTAAACATTTTGAAGTTGAGCAAGCTCGTGAAACCGTTGATGATCAAGTTAAAACACTACTAAGAAAACTAAGCCGCTTTGAGTTAGATACTTCATCACTCGATAGTAGCCAGACGCAAATTTATCCGCAATACGATTATCAAAATAAGCAGCGACAATTTTTAGGCTACCAAGTTAACCGTTCTGTTAGCTTTGTACTTAAAAAAATCGAGCAACTGGAAGACTTGGTGCAGGCAATTACAGAAAGCCAAGTCACTCAACTCAACCGAATTCAATTTGGTTTGAGTGACCCCGAGTTTACTAAAACCGAAGCCCTGGCAAATGCCATACGCAACTCTCGCATGGTTGCTCAACAAATTGCCGAGGGTTACGATGTTCAGCTTGGTAAGGTTCATCGTGTTAGCCACCGCGCCACTCAAAGCCCTCGAATGATGAAGGCTATGATGGTACAGGAAATGGCCGCAGACTCAGCGTCATCATCTTACCAGCAAAAAGATCTCGAATTTAAAGCTAGTGTTGAGGTTGATTTTAGGTTTAAGTGATATTCTGATGAATTGTAGTATTAGGGGCAGATTGAATTTTTATTAATCAACCTGCCCCGTTCAAATTCCCTTCAAATAAACCTAAACCCCAACTTTCTGAAACCTCTTGGGAAGTCGTAGTACCTGGTCATTTCGGTAATACAACACCAAACCAAATAACACACAACTAGTACCTACAAAGATCTGGATTGTTATCGCTTCATTATTCAAAACATTGCCCAATATCAAAGCTAATACCGGCGTCACCAAAGTCACCATGGCTACCGCTGTTGCACCTAATTGCCTGACAATATAAAAGTACGAAGCAAAACCTAACAAGGAGCCAAAAACAGCTAAATACAATACCGCCCAAGGCGAATGACTACTCCAGTCCAACACAGGTACTTCACCATCCAGAATAAACCAGCTAAGTATGAACAAAGGCGCAGCTAAAACCAGCGTACCAACAGTCAAACTTAAAGGGTGCGCATGATAGCCTTCTCGCTGCACTAATACGCCGCTCAAACTATACAATGACACTGCCACCAACAACAAGACAACACCTATCCAGCCATCTTGATGCAACACCCAGTCATCTAAACAAATTACCGCTAAACCTAAAAAGGATATGATAAAAGAGATCCATCGGGTGATAGTAAAATCACCT
>Ga0105348_1001230_pt1 | contig 17451 bp, 16 predicted proteins | sample EN8Hudsemesocosm_2_FD_83504 | JGI IMG/M metagenome (GOLD analysis project Ga0105348, IMG submission 83504) | Methane-oxidizing microbial communities from mesocosms in the Hudson Canyon - EN8C Hudson Canyon | ecosystem: Environmental > Aquatic > Marine > Cold seeps | place: Hudson Canyon... | reverse complement strand
CGGTCGATGTGGTAAATACGATCCACCAACGTTTCGCCTTCAGCCACAATGCCCGCAATCACCAAACTTGCCGATGCACGCAAATCCGACGCCATGACCGGCGCCCCTTTAAGCGTTTCAACACCCGTGACAATGGCGGTATTGCCCTCGCGCTTGATGCTGGCTCCCATACGGTTGAGCTCGTGCACCTGAATTAAGCGGTTCTCAAAAATCGTCTCAACCACCGTGCCCACACCTTCAGCCACAGCGTTCATTGCTGTTAACTGAGACTGCATGTCCGTTGGAAATGCAGGATAAGGCGCTGTACGAAGACTAACGGCCTTCGGGCGTTTACCATGCATATTCAACTCAATCCAATCCTCACCCAAGGTGATGTCAGCGCCCGCCTCTTCCAACTTCAGCAATACAGCCTCTAGAATATGCGGATCAGTATCCTTAAGCTTTACTCGGCCACGTGAAGCGGCGGCGGCCGCAAGAAAAGTGCCCGTCTCAATTCGATCAGGCATGACCTTGTAACTGCAGCCCGGTAGCTTTTCCACACCCTCGATCGTTAAGGTGCCCGTCCCAATGCCCTTAATCTTAGCGCCCATAGCCACCAAGCACTCAGCAAGATCAACAATTTCAGGCTCTCGCGCCGCATTTTCCAGCACGGTCGTCCCATCAGCCAACACAGCGGCCATCAGCAAGTTTTCCGTACCACCCACAGTGACGATATCCATAAAGAAATGGGCGCCCTTTAAGCGACCATTACTCTTCGCACGGATGTAGCCCTCATCAATGGTAATCTCCGCCCCCATGGCTTCAAGGCCGCGCAAGTGGATATCCACAGGGCGACTACCAATCGCACAACCGCCAGGGAAAGACACATTAGCCTCACCAAAGCGGGCCAGCATCGGCCCCAACACCAGAATGGAGGCGCGCATGGTTTTTACAAGATCATACGGGGCTGTGTACTCATGAATGCTATTAGGGTCAATCTCCACCCCGAGCCGATCATCAACCGTGATACCAACCCCCATGGAGCGCAACAGCGCCAACATGGTCGTAATATCATTCAAATGAGGCAGGTTGCGAATATGCATTGGCGAGTCTGCCAATAATGTCGCAGCCAAAATTGGTAACCCGGCGTTTTTCGAACCCGAGATACGGATTTCACCGTCCAGCTGTGTTCCACCAGTAATTATCAGTTTATCCATAGGATGAAATTAAGCCTATTCATATGAATGATGTCATTCATGGGTATTTAAGGGGTCTTCGTTAGCGCTGAACACTCGTCGAGTTTTGCGAACACGGAGTAAAGCAGCCACTCAATCACCACCAACTCAGCAGCTTACTGAACCTTATCCCACTGCTCGGGAGTATAGGTTTTCATGTTCACTGCGTGAATAACGCCGCTGGCTATCTGCTCAGACAGCACAGCATAAACAAGCTGCTGTTTTTTCACCGGCGACAGCCCTTCAAAAACGGGACTTATGACAACAACATTTACATGACTGCCTTCGACATTCACATCAACTTGACTGCTTTCTATCTTTTCCTGCAACAACGCCTGAATCTGTTCCGGCTGCATAATCATTCCTCAAAGCGCGTCCATCATAGCCCCAAAGGCCACAAAGCGTCGCATCAGCTTAAAACGGGGGACGCATTGTAAAGAAAAAGGCGTGATGGCGCACTAGCCACCCCTTAAATAAAGAGAAACACAAACAAAAATCAGCTACGAGAGGACCAGCTCGCAATAACCATCTCAACATCGCCCGCCTTTTTCATCGCTTGTGCGAACTGAGAGCGAAAAGTAGAGCCCAAATTAATACCATCGAGGGTCACATTCAGCAGCTTCCACTCACCCGTAGCCTTCTTTTTACCCATTTTATAAACCAGCAGATGCTGCCCCTCTTCAGTGGTCACGACCTGCTTCACACTGACCATGCTCAGCGCCGAAATATCGCCGTCAGGCTCCACCACGCGAATATCTTGGTCCGCGTAAGCCGCCAAGCCCTTTGCGTAGGTGCTGATCAAGTCGCCCTGAAAAATATCGCTAAAGCGCTTACGTTGCTCGGCAGTTGCCTGCTTAGCAAAACGTCCCATCACACCCTTGGCGATATAATCAAACGCCACAATTGGCCCCAACACCTCGCCAACAGCGGAATAGTAAGTGTCGGGATCAACCTCTAAGAGCGTGCCCTTCTCTCGAACCACACGCAAAACTCGCTCAGTCACATCCGCCACAAGCGCATGAGGCCCCTCAGCGTCATCCTCAGCGTGCAACGAAACTGGCGCCAGCATCGACCACACAAGCAACAACCCAACGACCCTTCGCGACAAGTACTTATCCATACCTAACAGTTTCATCCTTTTTCACCTTTTCCACACATCACACCACAACGACGCATTGCGACATTACTAATATTTTCAACACCAAGCACACTTGCTTACTGACAATTTAAGGCCGGCACTATAACATCAGCCCCCCTTAAGCTACATCATAAACCCTGAATCTCGGCTGAAGCCGTTGCTCAGCGTATTTATTTCCCACTACACCTGCGGTACGTTTCTATGCCTGACATTTGGCTTGCTTGGTTAGCTATTCTTTGTGGTTTCGCGGGTCTTATCTGGAGTGCGGACCGCTTTGTTGATGGCAGCGCCGCTATCGCTAGCAACTTCGGCCTAAGCAAACTGATCATTGGCCTCACCATCGTATCCTTAGGTACTTCAGCGCCAGAGATTGTTGTCTCAATCAGCGCCGCCCTGAAAGATGCGGGCGACATGGCGATTGGCAACGCCCTAGGCTCAAACCTAGCGAATGTCGGCCTCGTCCTTGCCATTACAGCGCTCATCGCACCCATGCCCATCAAGAAACACCTGCTAACCCAAGAAGTTCCTATACTGCTACTGGTGACCGCACTGGCAGGTGTTATCTTATGGGACACAACCGTAACCCTCACCGAAGGCATCATTTTACTGGGTTCAATCGGCCCATTGCTCTATTTAATGGCAAAGCACAAAAAAGAACACCCAGAAGAAGCCAGTGACGACGAAATTCCTGAACTCGGCCTAAAGGCCGCCAGCGTTTGGTTTGTCATTGGCCTTGGAACCCTCATCGCCAGTTCGGAAATATTGGTATGGGGAGCCACTCAGGTTGCCACCGATTTTGGCGTCAGCCCACTGATCATTGGCCTCACAGTTGTTGCTGTCGGAACCAGCCTGCCAGAATTGGCCGCCTCGGTCATGAGCGCTATTCGCGGCCATCACGAAATGGCCCTCGGCAACATCATTGGCTCAAATATTTTCAACATACTGACGGTCATGGCAGTCCCAGGCCTGATCAGCCCCCCAGTTATGGAAGATGCCGTATTCAGCCGAGACTACCTAGCAATGGCAGGCATGACTTTGCTGCTGGCTTGCGCCATTGGCGCCGATTACATTTTGCGCAACCGAGGCAGCAAGGGGACAGGGCATGCGCGCCTAGGCCGACGCATAGGTACCACCCTGCTGCTTGCCTATATCGCCTACTACGTCGTACTGTTTAGCTAGAAGCTACTTTATAACCTGCATATGGCGACACACGAGTCGCCGCCACCCTGACAATCTACGTAATAACAACCCTATGACATACTCTCTCGACAGTTCTGACATACAGCGCGCCGCCAGCCGCACCATCAGCATGGAACTCGAAGCCATTGAGGCGCTCAAGGAGCGAATCAATGATGATTTCGTGCGCGCCTGCGAGCTAATTCTACAGTGCAAAGGACGCACCATCGTCACCGGTATGGGCAAGTCTGGCCATATAGGCAATAAGATCGCGGCCACTCTCGCCAGTACCGGCACCCCGTCGTTCTTTGTACACCCTGGCGAGGCCAGCCATGGCGACCTAGGCATGATCACCAAAGACGATCTCGTCATCGGCATTTCAAACTCAGGCTCCTCAAGTGAAATCGTTACCCTCCTGCCACTGCTGAAGCGTATGGGCGTCCCCCTTATTAGCATGACAGGCAACCCAGAATCACCACTGGCTGAGTCGGCCGATGCACAGCTCGATATCAGTATCGAAATGGAAGCATGCCCCCTCAACCTCGCACCCACATCCAGCACCACCGTCACTCTCGTGATGGGAGATGCCTTAGCGGTAGCATTACTGGAAGCCCGAGGCTTTAGCGCTAAAGACTTTGCCTTTTCCCACCCTGGCGGCGCCCTCGGACGCAAGCTTCTTCTACGTGTCAGCGATATCATGCACAAAGACGGAGAAGTCCCTAAAGTCAGCCACAACGCCAAACTCAGCCAGGCCCTTGTTGTCATGACAGAAAAAGGCTTCGGCATGACAACCGTTATCGATGAACAACAGCAGCTCATCGGCGTCTTCACCGACGGCGACTTACGTCGCTGCGTCGACCAAGGCAAAGACCTCAGCCAAGCACTCATGAGCGACGTCATGTCAGCGAATCCCAAAACCGTGCACAAAGACATCTTGGCCGCTGAGGCGCTCGGCATTATGGAAGAGCGCAGTATTACGGCACTCGTTGTCGAGGACGACGCCAAGCACCCAATTGGCGTCCTTCACATGCACGACCTATTACGCGCCGGCGTCGTCTAAATCCGCCCTTAAAATGAAAGAGCTTTAAGCATGATACGCAACTGGTTATCCATCACCATTATCAGCGGCCTCACTTTGGCATTCATAGTGCTTTGGGACTCCCCTCCGACGCATTTTTCAACAGAGTCCGTACCCGACGCAGTGACAACCAACAGCCCAAGCAACACCCTTACACTCGCAAAAACACTCAGCTTTAACGCACGAGGCACATTGCATTACACGGTTGAGGCTACCAGCACAGAGTACTTCCGCATCAACGGCAAGCAAGCCAGCCGCGAGGACTACACAAACCTAAGCGCACCTCGCCTGCGCTTATTCCAGACCTCAAATACGACACCCTGGCATATCACTTCAGAGTACGGCCAGATCACCGACAACGGCGAAACCATCACCCTCTGGGGCAACACCAAGGTATGGAAAATTGATGAGAACCAGCAGAGGTCGGAACTCATCAGCGAACGACTTGTCGTAAAACCTGAGCAGCAATTCGTTGAAACCGACAAAGCTGTTATGCTCACGACAACAGGCAGTACAACCCACGCTAAGGGCATGCACGCCTACTTAAAAGAAGATAAGATCGTACTGCTATCAAATGTTAGAGGCACCTATGAATTCAATTAAAGCGCTACTCTGCAGCACCGTCCTTATAAGCGCCGGTCTATGGAATATCGCAGCGAATGCCCTGCCCAGCGACCGAACACAACCTATTCACATCCAGTCCGACCAAGCGCACAGCGATCAAAATCGAGGGCTCACTACCTACAGCGGCTCAGTGCAAATGGATCAAGGTTCACTGAAAATTCTTGCCGATAAGGTCATCATCAGCAGCCTCGACAACCAAGTTTCCAAGATAGTCGCCATAGGCAAGCCCGCTCAATACCAACAACAACCCTCCCCCGAGTCGGAGATGGTTACCGCCACAGGCCAGCGCATTGTCTACCTTGTAGAACAGGAAACACTCACCCTGATAGATAACGCCTCCCTCAACCAAAACGGGACGGTAATGACCGGCAAGCACATCGACTACGACATCAAACAGTCCGTAGTAAAAGCCTCTAAGGATACAGATAGCATCGACAGCGAACGTATCCACATTGTTATTCCCGCAAAGCCGGAACGCTAATCCACACAGCCCAAACGATAACCAAACATGCCAACACTCAGTGCACAACACCTCGCGAAAAGTTACAAAGGTCGCCCCGTCGTTATAGATGTTTCCATCTCTGTCAGCAGCGGCCAAATTGTCGGCCTTTTAGGGCCCAACGGCGCAGGCAAAACAACCTGTTTCTACATGATCGCAGGCTTAGTTAACGCAGACAAAGGCAAGGTACTGATCAGCCACCAAGACCTCACTCACTTGCCAATGCACGGCCGCGCGCGCGCAGGCATTGGCTACCTCCCACAAGAAGCCTCAGTATTTCGAAAGCTTAGCGTCAGCGATAATATCCTGGGTATTCTTGAAACACGCCCAGAACTCAATCGCAAACAACGTCTGGCAAAACGAGACAATCTGCTGCAGGAATTTCACATAACCCACATCAAAGACAGCCTTGGCATGGCCCTCTCTGGAGGTGAGCGCAGACGCGTGGAGATAGCCCGCGCACTCGCCACAGACCCAGAGTTCATATTGCTCGACGAACCCTTTGCGGGTGTCGACCCTATCTCTGTCAACGATATTAAGAAGATCATTCAGCACCTCAAGGACAGAGGCATTGGCGTACTCATCACCGATCACAATGTTCGCGAAACACTCGACATCTGTGAAAAAGCCTACATCGTCAGCGAAGGACACATCATCGCCGAAGGCTCCGCAGAAGCTGTACTCAGTAACACCAAGGTGCGAGAGGTTTACCTAGGCCACCAATTCAGCCTATAGTTAAGGCATCTGCCCAGTATACATCTGGGCAACGCCTCTCCCCCCTTGACAAACCGAAGCGCACCTCCTGAGTAGGCATATTTCTTGCTTGTCACAATTGCTTGACTCGGTTAACCTGACTACACTTTAGCTCAGGCACTGCACAAGGCACTCCTAACTTAAGCCCTTCGGCAGAAGACCTCAGAGCCATCTCTCGTCCTTTTTGAGACACCAGTTTGGTCTGCTATGAAACAATCGCTTCAACTTAAAATCGGTCAACACCTGACCATGACCCCCCAACTGCAGCAGGCCATACGCCTACTACAGCTCTCCACTCTCGACCTACAGCAAGAAATACAAGAAGCCCTCGACTCCAACCCCATGCTGGAGGTCAATGACGAGTCGCTCGATGCCGAGAAACACGCGCAGGGCGAAAAAGCCGACAACAACACACAGGCTGAAGCACCAACTGAAACCATCAGTGAGAACACCGAGGGCGCTGACGAGCGAGCCAACAGCCCCGATAACCCCGACGCTGATATTGATTGGAACGAATCAGTTCCCAATGAACTTCCCGTCGACACCAGCTGGGATGACGTCTACCAACCAGCCACCTCCGGCACTGGACTGGCCGCACCAGACTCTGATAATCACGACTTTGAATCCCGCCGGCAAGGTGGCGAATCCCTACAAGATCACCTCATGTGGCAACTCAACCTCACCCCGATGTCCGAACGTGACGGCCTTATCGCCCTTACAATCATTGACGCCGTTGAACCCTCGGGCATGTTGAGCCTAAAAGCGGAAGAGATTCATCAAGGTTTAGAGCAAGACCTTGATGAGCTGGAACTCGACGAAGTGGTCGCCGTGTTACACCGTGTTCAGCAGTTTGATCCACCCGGTGTTGCAGGCCAAGACCTCAGCGAATGCCTGCTCATACAACTCAACCAACTACCAAACGATGCAAGCTTTGTAGCGGCTGCTAAACTGGTAGTAAAGGATTACTTAACATTGCTTGGCAGTCGTGACTACAAGCAAATAATGCGTCGCTGCAAACTGAAAGAACCCGAGCTGAAACAAGTCATTGAGCTGATTCAAACACTCAATCCACGCCCTGGGGATCAACTAGAGAGCAATGAAACAGAGTATGTTGTACCGGATGTATTCGTAACCAAGAAGGACGACCACTGGTCAGTGAATTTAAACCCAGACATAGCGCCCAAGCTCCGCATCAACTCAGGTTATGCGTCCTTGGTTAAGCGCGCCGACTCCAGCAATGACAACACCTTCATGCGAGATAACCTGCAGGAAGCCCGCTGGTTTCTAAAAAGCCTGCAAAGTCGTAACGAGACACTCCTAAAAGTCTCCACCTGTATCGTTGAGAAACAACGAGGTTTTCTCGAGTACGGCGCCGAAGCCATGAAACCCCTCGTATTGCACGATGTGGCTGAGGTCGTTGGTATGCATGAATCAACCATCTCTCGGGTCACGACACAAAAATACATGCACACTCCACAGGGCATTTTTGAGCTCAAGTACTTTTTCTCCAGCCATGTCAGTACAGATTCTGGCGGAGAATGCTCTTCGACCGCAATTCGAGCCTTAATTAAAAAACTCGTAGCCGCCGAGAATCCTCAAAAGCCCTTAAGTGACAGCAAGATCACCAGCCTACTTGCCGAACAAGGCATCAAGGTCGCCCGACGCACCATCGCAAAGTACAGAGAGTCGCTGTCCATACCCGCCTCAAATGAAAGGAAGCGCTTGGTCTAATTGAAAGCCCAATAATGCGAGCAGCAGACAACACAAGATTTACAACAACCGCCGGCAACTGCCGGTAATTTATCGCGTCACAGAGGAGCAGCACATGCAAATCAATCTCAGCGGTCATCATGTTGATCTTACCCCTGCCATTAAAAGCTACATCAACAGCAAGCTTGACCGCCTAGAAAAGCATCACGATAGAATTACCAGTTCCAACGTCATACTATCTGTTGATAAACTACGACAAAAAGCGGAAGCATCGATTCACGTCAGCGGCAAAGACTTCTTCGCCGACAGCGAATCCGAAAATCTTTACGCCGCCATTGACCTGCTGACCGACAAACTCGATCGACAGCTCATTAAACACAAAGAAAAAATTCGCAACCACCGGTAGTCTATGCAAGTACAATCACTGCTATCTCTACGTCGCATTGCCTGCGGCGTAGAGGGCATTAGCAAAAAACGAGCACTGGAACTCCTCGCCAGCTTAATTGCCGAGGACCAACCCACCCTCAAAGCCGACGAGATTTTTGTTAATTTAATTAGCAGAGAGAAGCTTGGCAGCACCGGGCTCGGTGAAGGCGTCGCTATACCCCACTGCAGAATCCCAAACTGCACTGGCATTATCGGCGCACTGCTGCAGCTAAAAGAGCCTATCGATTACGAGGCTATAGACAACAAACCCGTTGATCTATTATTTGCTCTGATCGTCCCAGAAGAAGCTCACGACGAGCACTTGCAAACTCTGGCTTCACTCGCCGAACGCTTCAACCAACCCAGTTACCTCGAGCAACTTCGGCACGCACAAACCCCCGAACAATTGTTTGATGCCGCGCTGACCCTAGACCTTACCAGCGCCCCTTAACCGAACATCAGTACAAAGCCGCTGCACTCGGCAGATAGAGGAATTGCGCATGCGCTTGGTTGTCATCAGTGGTCGCTCAGGAGCAGGGAAAAGTACCGCTCTACACGTATTAGAGGATGCAGGCTTTAACTGTATCGACAACCTACCCGCCTCCTTACTCCCAGCACTGGTCAAACAACTTGATCCTCACTCTGAAAATGATTGCCTTGCTATAAGTATTGACGCTCGCAACACTTGGGCTGAACTGCAACGCTTCCCCGAACTTATCAAACAAGCACGTATCCCTGGGCTTCGCTGCGAAATACTGTTTCTCGATGCGCGTACCGACATCCTCATACAGCGCTTCAGTGAGACCCGCCGTCGGCACCCACTCAGCGACCAAACCACAGACCTCCAAGACGCGATTACCCTTGAGCGAACCTACCTCGAACCCATCGTTGATGCCGCCGACCTCAGCATAGACACAAGCGGTCTAACCCTGCATCAGCTACGAGACCTGATCAAACAGCGAATCCTTGATCAGCAAGGGCACACTCTGGCACTGCAATTTCAGTCTTTCGGCTTTAAGCACGGCATTCCCGTCGACGCCGACCTCGTTTTTGATGTGAGGTGCCTACCAAACCCATACTGGAAACCCCAGCTGCGAAGATTTAGCGGGCAAGATCAGGCGGTGATCGAGTTTCTGCAAGGCAACCAACTGGTTGAAGAAATGTTCGATGACATTGAACAATACTTACAGCGCTGGCTGCCACGTTTCATTGACAACAATCGCAGCTACTTTACCGTTAGTATAGGCTGCACAGGGGGCCAGCATCGCTCAGTCTATTTAAGCGAGCGATTGCACAAACATTTTCAGCAAACATTTGACAACACCCAAGTTCGCCACAGAGAAATGGGGAAAACATAACGTCAGGATGACTCAATGCTCACAGAACAAGTCACCGTCATCAACAAGCTGGGCCTACACGCTCGAGCAGCGGCACTCTTCGCCAAAACCTCAGCGCGCTTCGGCAGCACGATAAAAGTGGGCGTGAATGGTAAAATGGTCGACGCCAAAAGTGTCATGGCGCTCATGCTACTCGCGGCCAGCAAAGGCTCAGAACTCAACATTGAAGTGGAAGGGACGGATCAAGAAGCGGCACTTCAAGCGGTTTGCGCCTTAATCCAAAACCGCTTTGATGAGGCTGAGTGAAGCCCATCCGGTGACCCAGTGACTACAGCCAAGTGACAGATACATACCAACTACCTTTTTCAAAAGCTAGGCATTAGAATGGCACCCGCCGATTAGCTAAGCCCCCTCAAGTAACAAGAGTGAGAACCCATGCACAACAGCACTGACGAACTGCTACAACTCAGTGATCTCAGTGACACATTGGACTCAAATGCACTGCAAAGAGCACGCCGCACATTAAAAAGCTTACGCCCTGCCGAAGTCGCGCACTTACTTGAGTCCTCCCCGCCCTATCAGCGGCGCCTGCTTTGGCGTCTCGTCGACAAAAGCATCGAAGGTGAAGTTCTACAGGAGCTCTCTGACGATGTTCAGTCACAATTTCTTAGCCGCATGGATACCGCTGCCGTTGTCGAGATCACTGAGGGACTCGATACCGACGACATAGCAGACATACTGCAGCAGCTTCCTGAGCGTGTACTTCGCGAAGTATTGTCTGGCATGAGCATTCAAGATCGAGACCGTGTCGAGTCAGTTCTGTCCTACGAAGAGGACACGGCTGGCGGCTTGATGAACACGGACACTATTACCGTACGGCCCCGCTTAACACTCGATGCCGTGCTCAGATATTTACGCCGGCATGACACCTTACCGCCATCGACCGACAACCTAATCGTCGTCAATCGCAAGGATCAATTCGTTGGCCTGCTGCCGTTAGCAACCGTACTCACATCGGATCCCAGTATTACAGTTCGAGAGGTAATGATCACCGATGTCGACGCCATTCCTGCCAGCATGCCCGATAACCAAGTGGTCATGTTGTTTGAAACCCACGACTGGGTATCGGCACCGGTGATTGATGAGAGCGGTCAACTGCTTGGCCGTATCACCATTGATGACGTGGTTGACGTCATTCGTGAAGACGCCGATCATTCACTTATGGGCATGGCAGGTCTTGGCGAAGAAGAAGACACCTTTGCCCCCGCCATTCGAACCACGCCGCGCCGCGCCGTATGGCTAGGAATCAACCTCCTAACCGCGATTATTGCCTCATCGGTCATCAGTTTATTCCAAGACACCATCGACAAGGTCGTTGCACTTGCCGTGCTCATGCCCATTGTTGCCAGTATGGGCGGCGTAGCGGGTAGCCAAACACTCACCGTCGTCATTCGCGGTATGGCACTCGGCCAAGTCAGTCGTAGCAACATTGGCTGGCTGATGTCGCGTGAATTTCGCGTTGGCCTTTTTAACGGTATGCTTTGGGCCACCGTTATGGGGCTTGTCGCAGCCGCCTGGTTCGGTGACGTCATTATCGCCTTTATCATCGCCGCCGCCATGGTCATAAACCTCATAACGGCCGCCCTCGCAGGGGCTTTTTTACCGGTCGCACTCAAAAGCCTTCGCATAGATCCTGCGCTTGCTGGCAGCGTGGCATTAACGACGATCACCGACGTTGTCGGCTTTTTTTCATTCCTCGGTCTCGCGACCTATTTTTACGCCTAAGCTATAACGATAGAGCTGAGAGCAACTAAATCACACGACAAAACAAGACTGTAGCAATGAGTAAATTCAAACACCACGACCAAGACGAAGACGAGTTCGGCCCATCGAGAACCCAAATCAAGCGCGAAGCTGAGGCCTTACAAGCACTAGGGCTAGAGCTGGTTGAGCTGGGTGACAAACATCTAGCACAGATTGGCCTAGAGGGGCGCTTAGCGGACGCCGTCTACGAAGCTCGAGGTATGAAACACAGAGAAGGTCGCCGACGTCAATTACAATTCATTGGCAAGCTGATGCGAGACGAGGATCACGAGGTGATCCAAGCACAGCTGGATAAAGTGAAAAATATTGGCCGTCAGATGTCCCACACTCAACAACAAACCGAGGTTTGGCGTGACAGACTAATGACCGAAGGCAATACGGCGCTGCAAGAATTCATCGACAGCCACCCCGCTGTCGATGCGCAACACCTGCGTCAATTGATCCGAAACACACAAAAGGAAGCGGCCCTCGGCAAGGTCACCACCAATGCCAATAAGCTGTTCCGTCATATCCGCGAAACACTGGAACAGCTAGAGCCTTAAAACCCTGCTCTACTCAGCGCTCTCCACAGGTGAATGTTGTGGAGGGATCGACGTGTCGGGAATAAAAGCCAGAGCCGCTGAGTTAATGCAGTAGCGTAACCCCGTAGGCTTCGGCCCATCATCAAATACATGCCCAAGGTGCTCACCACATTTTGACAACACCTCGACACGTTTCATCCCCCAACTGTAATCAGTCTTTAGAACAATATTATCCTTGTCCAGCGCCTCCCAAAAACTGGGCCAACCAGTACCTGACTGATACTTATGCTCCGAACGAAAGACGGGGATCTGACAACCTGCGGTTACAAAAATACCCTTTCGTTTCTCACCCAACAACTCACCCGTATGGGGCCGCTCAGTTCCGCCACGCCACATAACTTTATACTGCAAGGGACTTAACAGCTCCTTCCAAGTGGCCTGAGGAATACTTTCCAGGCCCTGCCCTCCAGCCAACAGTTTCCTAGCATCCTCGACACTTAACGTGGCACCCTCTTTTGCCTGCGCTTCATCATCCCAAAGCCAAGCATTCGTTGCCGGGGAATAAAAAGCCGAGTAACCGCCTACCAAGACAGCGCCACACAGGGTCGTGCGAAGTAACCATGCCGTTAGCGTCTTCACCGATTGAATTTTAGGTTGGTGCAGTTCCATGGGCAGCCCTCAATCACTCACAAGATTATTTACATTCATTAGCATCTTAGAGTGGTGGGCGGCCAAATAATTCCCCTGAAATTGAAATCAAAAGGCAATGGCATCGAAAAATAAACAAACCGATTAGTAATGAGGACAGCTAAGTCAGAACTTACATCTACAGCGCTTAAGGCTGACCAGCCTCGACAGCGGGTAATTCAGCAGCATCATGTTTGCGCGCAGCATCCGACGCCTCGCGTACACCCTCTGCCGCCTGCTTTGCGGCTTTATTATCAAACAACTTATGAAATTCCACCTCAGGATCAGCCCAAGCTCCGGTCATTTGATAACTGACACTGGCCACCTTATCGACCTGCCGCTTAAACAGCTTGCTTACCGCGTAGACCCCTGCAGCAATCGGCAATCCCCCGGCAAACGCAGCGATAAGGGTTGCATTCCCCCCCACAGGTAGCGTGGCCACCATCGAAGTATCGAGCGTCTCTTGGCGCAGATCAATCTGGCCGCCCATTTGCAAGCGAGCAGATGGCGTATCGACCTGAATAGGGTCGACCAGAAACATCTGCCCCTGTGCAAAACTCAGGCGTCCATCAATCGAATCAAAGACCATCCCCCCCCTGTAAAGGTCCGAGAAGTCCAAGCGCAAACGCCTAGCCCAACTATCAAAATTGAATAAACCGAATAGACGTAACAGTGCGCTGCTGGCCCTGCCGGTATTCTGAAAGAAGCGCCCCTTCTCAACATCCATAATGACGTCGCCTTCCAAGCCAGCCAGTGATACCGCCGCAGGAGACCCCAGCCAAGTAAGATCACCCGCCAACCTTGCGCGCTTAGCCTCCAAGGCTTTCGGCTGCCCCCAAGACTCAAACACCTTCACAAGATCCGAACTCGACACCATGCCACTGAAATGGCTGACATCACCTGAGTCAGCGCGCAACCAAGTGAACTCGGCGCCACGCTCTGCAGACTGAGCTTTAGCCCCAAGCTGAACCCCCTTTATCTCGGCCTGCAGTTCGCTAACAACAACCCCCCCCTCAACAGGTCGCAGCAGAAATGCCCAGCTTCCAAAATTATCGTCGCCCAAGACGACCTCACGAGCGGCGAAATCCATCGATACTAAATCCCGCGGGTCTATACCTACCAGCGGGTCAACGAAGGGCTGTGATAGCGGAGGAGCACCGCCTTGAATATTTTCTGCTACTAAAGCCAAAGGCCAGCGAAAATAATCAAGATTAAGCTGCAAAGGTCGATCATCAAACCACAGCACCTCACCGGCGAGTATTGAATGCTCTAACAGCAACTGCCAGCCATGAGGAATGGCCTTACCGGCGACGCCCAACTGCTCAAAGCGAGACTCACCCCACCCCAGTGCCTCTACATTTAAATCAAGCTCAATCTCAGCTGGCTCGCCGCCCTCCTCGAAGCTGGATTCGTAAAGCTCGGTGTACTGCCCATAGCGATCAAATACTTCCACCCAGTCTGCACTATGCACATCCGCGACATCACCCTTAATTAATAAGCCAGATTCAGGTAAATCAGCCGCGGTCAGTCCGGAAACCTCTGTGTCTCTATGCGTTAATCTGACCAGCCCACGGCTCAATTTAGCATCAGCCAGTGTCAGACCGACACTGAGCAGCTGTCGATAATCCATGCGCACAAACTGCTGGTCCGACTGAACCCCGATAGCCGCCGAGAAAGGCACCTTCGTTAACGCTGCCTTACCATACGGAGCCGGTAAATTGACGGCCACCCCCTCCAAGTCCGACTCCAACTTCAGCAGCAATTTTTCATCGCGACCTTCCGCACTGGCCGGCACGGTTATGCGGCCACGAACCTCGGCCTGCCCCTCGGCGAAGTTCAATTCCGGCCGTCGTAACCAAGGGCCCAGAGACTGCATGGCGACCGGGCTCTGAAAATCTATTAAGGTTCTAAATTGCTGCTCTACGGGCTCAGAGCTAATCGTCGCAGTCAATGCTTGCTGCCACAAAGTGGCACTCAAACCAGAGGATTCAAGCCCCGCCAAAGAGGAATAGCGAAGCGCACCGGAGAGCTGATCAAAGGACAAGTCTAGGTCTTCCATTTTCAACTGAGCATCATTGAGCTGTACACGGACATCCTCATAATGCCCAACCTGCCCAGCCGCCAAAGGAATACCTAGCACAACATCAGCGGCCAGGCCTCCCTCTAATGACCAAGAATCAAAGGCGCCGCCCAGAAGCGCCCTCAAAGGCGTATCCACTAAAAGACTCAGACCATCTGCTGCAGGGCCTCGCAACTTACCGTCAATAGAAAGGAAACTGCCTTCATCAGCGGAGCTACCACTTTGCAGCTCCACACCTATGTCATTTGCTACGCTATTTAACAGCGAGCCCTCATCAACAAACCCCTGAAAGAGCCTGTCATCCAAATTCAAGAAACCCGAAAGATTGTTTAGAACTGGCCATTTGGGATCAAACTTCAACTCACTATTATGCGCATTAATACCCAACTGCACGGTACGCGCAGAAGGGCTATCAATCCCAAAGTAGCCGCGCATAAGGAAACTGGCCTGCGGCACCTCACCACTGACCAAAGCCTGCCCCAGCCACTCACGCAATGACTCAGGGGCAAGATATGGCACAAGCGCTTTGTGTTGAGTGACATCACTGTTTTGCAAACCCAGTTGTAGCGTCAATTCACTCGGTCGACTTTTCGGCGTAAAGGGTGCATCCAAATAAAAATAACCCGAAACCTCACCAACCTCACCCTGGGCCTGTATTAGACCGCTGTTCACCAATACCTGATTCGATTTTGCATTCACTGACCAAGCAACCTGCCCACCAACCTGATCCAGCGCTATTGCCTGTTCATAAACATAAGGAAACGAGATTTCAAATCCCTTGCCGCTGTCGATATCCACATGGCCCGACAAGGCGCCAGCTTCGAGGTAGCCGTCCAACTTCACTACACCAGGCGTCCCATTTCGCGGCTCTATCGAGACCTGATTGAGCTGACCACTCAAACGAAAGTCGATGGGTTCAACAAGAGGGATATCGATACGTACTTGGTCGAGGCGCCCACGGGGTTGTAGATCGTTCAGCAAACGGCGAGCCAAGTCAGGTAACTGCGGCTGTTGCATCGTCAGAGCAAGCCAAGGATCCAAGTGCAGCTCAGGCAGCCGTATCTGCCACACGCCACTATCGGGTGCAGTCGATAAAACTGCATTGATTTCAGGGCTGATTTCATTGGGCCAATGGATAGAGGCGCGTTGCAGCGACACGCGACTACCGCTTACGGGGTTCCAACTGCCCGTAAGCTGCGTATCTAGGCGCGTGGGAATACGCTTCCCACTCAGACCATCCGCTGCGCCTTCCAACATTCGCTGCCAACTTAGCGCCCCCTCTATCGCAAGGCGTTGCTTCGCAGATGTGTGCAGCCATATTTTCGCAGACAGCTCACTACCCTGCAGCGCCGGTAGCGTTTCAAGATACGGTGACACGAGCGCCAAGTTTTCCTGTAAGACGACCCGATCTAACTCAAGATAGCCACGACCTTCAAACGCCTGAATATCGCGGGGGTCTCCATTACCCTCAAAAACAAAATCAAGCACCTTACGCTGTTGCGTGTCTTGCATGTCCCCGCTAAAGCGGTGAAAGCCATCTTGATTTTGAAGTAATAGATTGGACAGATGAAGCCTGTGGCTGGCGCCACTGCGTAATTGGAAGTCCAGATTAATCGCCCGTAAATCAACATAGCGACCGATCAGCAGTGCATCAATTGGATTACTTAGTGAGACGTTCGCTGCGTTGGGGGAGCGTTCAGCAAAACCCCGAATATTCCACCGATCATCGTCGTCCTGAGCCAGAGTTACATCAACCCCATTGAGCCCAACCTGCCACATTTGGACGCGGCCCGCCAATAAGCTTGCCAGTATATCAATCTGCACATTAGCGCGATCAACACTAACAACTTGCTGACCATTAGGCCCCATAAAATGCAGACCACCCAGGCGCAACTCTGGGCGCAGCCCAGACCACTCGAAGTTCAATTGCTCAACCGAGATGTCCACACCCAGCTGCGAACCAAGGTAGTCACTGATCAATGCTTTATTCTCAGCCACCAGCGGCGATGCCATACGCCCCACCTGCACAAGAACCGCAAATAGAATCGTCAGGACAGCCAATAGCAGCCAAAACTTTTTTGCCAACCAGCGTGTGTATAACATCATGACCTAGACAAGAATTATGTCGTATTGTTCCTGACTGTAGACCGACTCGACCTGAAACTCGATGGTACAACTTATAAAGGTTTCTAGATCCGTCACATTATCGGACTCCTCGTCTAACAAGCGATCAATCACCACCGAGGATGCCAATACCAAAAACTTTTCATTGTTATAGGCTCGGGCCTCGCGAAGTATTTCTCGGAAAATCTCATAACAAATCGTCTCTGGCGATTTGAGCGTTCCGCGTCCTTTGCACACAGAACAGGGCTCACACATCACCT
>Ga0105348_1001225_pt1 | contig 17488 bp, 12 predicted proteins | sample EN8Hudsemesocosm_2_FD_83504 | JGI IMG/M metagenome (GOLD analysis project Ga0105348, IMG submission 83504) | Methane-oxidizing microbial communities from mesocosms in the Hudson Canyon - EN8C Hudson Canyon | ecosystem: Environmental > Aquatic > Marine > Cold seeps | place: Hudson Canyon... | reverse complement strand
TTCGCCCTGAGTATGTAGTTTGGTTACCATTGCAGCGAAATAAATACCTAGACTAGTGCTGCCGGTATTAAAATTAATATCATTAAGAATTTCACCTGGAGGTGCTGCTAGCAGATCCTTTGGGTAACCTTGTCCGTCATCATGGATTTCAATTACTAAAAAGTCGTTATCAATCTTTGCTGTAATCTCAATGGCATTTTTAGTATATCGTGAGGCATTGTTTAAAGCGTTATTCAAGACGCCAAGAATGATTTCTCTGTCAAAATACCAAGCCAGGTTCTGCTCTACCGAAATATTGAGAGAAACATTTTTACCATTTAGCATTTGTGTGTAATGGGCGGCTTGTTCGTCAAGTAGGTCATCAAGATAGTATTCATCTACATGTAGTGTGAGTAACTTGTTTTGTAGGCGATATAAACCGAGTAGTTGAACCAAGTAGCTATTAACGCGCTCCGCCTCATACTGAACGGTGGCTACGTTTGGTTTGTTTCGCCACTCTTCAGGGAGTTCGTCGCACATAGAATCAACAGAATGAAGCAACATGCTGAGTGAATTCTTCATGTCATGAACTGCAGAGGCAATGATGAGTGAAAAGTCTGGTTGCTGCGTGCCTTTCATCGTGAAGTATCTCCTTTACTGACTAATTAATTTATCGATAATGCCGTTTAAATGCTTAAGGCGCTTGAATTGTTTGTGTTGTTTGGGAATGTGTTTTATTTTTTCCAGAGAGGCTTGTGCTTCAATAAGTAATTTTTTATCTGGGTTCTGTTTGTATTGTTTTGTGAGTACTTGGACAATGTTAAGGTTGAGTGCGGCATGTTTTGGTGTGAATGACCTGGCTTGATAAAAAGACTCTATGGCTTCACTCAGTTTTCCTTGTTCAAACAATGAAATGCCTGATTTGTTTAACTCTTTTGCTTGTTTACGTGCTTCAATGCCTTCAGGTTCATCAAGCAATGCTTCTATTTTAGAAATGATTGCTTGATTATCGCTAAAGCGTTTTGAAAGGCTTAGTAATAATGCTTCGGCACGTTCTGGCTGTTGCATTGAGTAGAGCGTTTTTGCTAACTCAAGACCAACCGAGGCAGAAATACTTTCTTCTTCAATCATGCATTCTGCTTGATGGAGTTTGTTGTCTGCGTCTGATTGGTTTCCTTGCCCTGAAAGTACGCGAGCTGCGATTAAAGTGGCGCTTAAGCTGGCCTCTTCATTATTGGAGAATTTGTTGCTGGCGGTATCGAGTACTTTAACAGCTTCAGATGCACGAATTTTTCCATTTTCACTTGTATCGCCTTCTGATAAATCTGATAAACACCGGCCTAAATTGAGATAATGATCAGCTTTCTCATGAACGGAGTTTTCAGCATATTGAACTGCTTGTCGAAAAGCATTACTGGCAGCCTCAAGATCTTGGTTGTTTAAGCAGATGCTACCTAGTTTCTCTTGTCTTGGAATTATTCTGGGAGATAAGTCTGCAGCACTTTGTAAGGTTTTTTGGGCGGCAGATTTTTGTCCTAGTTTCCAATAAGAATGAGATAAGCTGTCATAAGCTTCGATCATGTTCGGGTTGGTTTTCAGAACAGTAATAAAGCAGTCTTTTGCCTGGTCGTAATGTTGTTCCTGGTTAAGGATTTGGCCCATTCCAAGCCTGGCCCAAGGTAAGTCTCTGGTAGCTAGTACATCACTGTAAATCTTGGTGGCATTACCTGTGTCGCCCAATAAGTCGTATAATTTAGCGAGTGTTTGATAGCACCATGATTTGTATCGAGTGCCGCTCTCTAATTCTTGTTGGCAAAGCGTGATGGCTTTGGCGTAATTTTCCAGATCGATTTCCCTATTGATGGGTTTAAGTAGTCTTTGCTGGGTGAGCAGAAGTCCTAAACGTTGTTCTAGAACTGTGCGGGTGATAGGTTTGGCGATATAACCATCGGGTTGATATTCACGTGTACCTAGTACGACATCTTTAGCTGTTTCTGCTGTGATCATTATAAAAATATGGGTGTGCTTTAATCTTTTTTTAATACGAAGTTCTTCTAGTATTTGCTGGCCGTTCTTACCGTGACCTAGATTAAAATCACATAAAATAACATCGTATGAATCATAGGTGCATTTAGTGATGGCGTCATCTGCAGTACTGGACATATCAATATTTTGAGCACCAAAAGAAGAGAGCATTAAGCGCAGCGAGGAGCGAAAGTTCTCAAAGTCATCAATGATTAAAAAATTGAGTTTTGGGTAGAGCTTATTAAGCTTTACTTCTTTCAGGGTGATAGCCTCTAGTTTTCTTTGTTATTCTCAAGAAAATCGATAATGTCATCAATGAGTTCGTTGATGGTGCCAATTCTTTTTTGAGTGTTGACATAATCGTTTTCAATTTTTTGAGTGGTAAACCAAGTGAATGTGGAGCCAAATAAGGCAAGCGCTAAAAAAAGTGTTATAAATATTTGCGGAATGGAAATGTTCTGGCTTTTTAAACGCCAGTTTTCCTGTTCAGACTTTGCTTGGCTTAATTCAAGTTTCAGGCTGCGGTTTTCTTCATGAAGTTCTTCGTAGGCTGTTTCTAGTGTCGATATTCTGGCTAAAATTTTGCTGTTCGAAAAATCGTTTATTGTTGCTTCAAGGTTTTTTTGTACCTCCTGGTAAACAGTGGGTACTTCCTGGTTACTATCACTGGTATCCGGTTCGTTGTTGGTGTTGTTCAAGCATAAACGACTAATCATTAAATAAAGCTTGTCTCGGTCAACCTGTTTTGAAATAACACCTGCCGCTCCTAGTGCATGAGCTTCTTCATAATATTTATGAGCGTGCTGGGATGTGTACATAATAACCGGAATGTTTTTTGTGTCGTGTCTTTCTTTAATGACCTTAAGTGTTTCAAAGCCATCCATGCCAGGCATGATGTGGTCGAGAAAAATAAAGTCAGGGTGATACCATGAAAGTTGTGAAATTGCATCTTCACCCGATGATGCCTGCTCACAATGGATGTCCATCTTTCTAAGTATCTTGGTTAGTAGCATCCTTGATGTGGATGAGTCGTCTACAACCAGAGCATTGATTTCTGACACGGGGTTATCTCTTTTTTTTGCACTAGTTTGTAGGGCTAGGCTGTTGTTGTTTTAAAGCCAGGCTTTAATGTGTTTAAACGTTGACAATAATTATGAAATTAAAAGAATTAATCGCACATTGATCAGTTTAGCAAGTCTATGTAATAACGGAAGAAATTAGCTGTTTTTTTGTCAAAAATGTTTAATAAGCGATGAAGTTTTGAAAAGTTTACGCTTTAAGCGCCTATGCACGTTGCGTCCGGTAGGCTATATCTGGATAATATGGTCTCAGATTTTTAAGCTTAAATGATGCGTATAAACATATAGAGGTGTGAAGCGTGAGCAACGAAGTAATAGAGAACTGTTTTTCGGATTGGAATGGGCGTGAAGCTGCTGCGGAGTCTATGATTCCTTTAATTGGTCGTCTGTATCGTCGTAATAACGTAGTGACTTCAGTTTACGGTCGCGCCATTATTAATCAATCAGTGATTGGTTTGTTAAAATCTCACCGCTTTGTGCGTCAGGTAGAAGAGAAAGAATTATCTGTTCATGACACTTTTGCTATATTGAAAGTTTTGGATGGTTTGGATCTTGGGCGTGCACGTATTGATATTGGTAAGTTGGCTGTACGTTTCTCTGAAACCAGTGGTGTTTCTCTGGAAGAGTTTCTAAAGTCTGAGTTGGGCGATATCGTTGGTCAGTATGATGAAAGTGCTGCAGGCAAAAAAGAAACTAAAGATGTGGTTTTGTATGGCTTTGGTCGAATAGGGCGTTTGCTGGCTAGAATCTTGGTTGAAAAAGCAGGCGGTGGTGAAAACTTGCGTCTACGTGCAATTGTTGTGCGCGATGGTGGTGCAACAAATGACCTTGAAAAGCGTGCTAGCCTGCTTCGACGTGATTCTGTTCATGGTTCATTTGAAGGGACCATTACAGTAGATAACGAAAATAATATTTTAACGGCAAATGGTACGAGCATTCAGGTTATCTATTCAAAAGGGCCTGATCAGGTTGACTATACACAATATGGTATTGATAACGCGTTAGTCATTGATAATACCGGTATCTGGCGTGATGAGGCTGGACTTGGTTTGCACTTGAAGTCAAAAGGTGTTTCTAAGGTATTGCTGACGGCACCAGGTAAGGGTGATATTAAGAATATTGTTTATGGTATTAATAATAGCCAAATTCTAGATACCGACACAATTTTGTCAGCAGCATCCTGTACTACGAATGCGATCACGCCAGTGCTTAAAGCGATTGATGATAAGTTTGATGTAATAGATGGGCATGTTGAAACGGTTCATTCTTATACAAATGATCAAAACCTGATTGATAATTACCATAAAGGTAGTCGCCGTGGTCGAAGCGCGCCATTAAATATGGTTATCACTGAAACAGGGGCGGCGAAGGCAGTTTCAAAAGCTTTACCAAAAATGGAAGGTCGTTTAACTGGGAATGCGATTCGTGTACCTACGCCAAATGTATCGATGGCTATTTTGAATCTAAACCTTTCGGCGAAAAGTTCAGTCGAAGAAGTGAATGCGCATCTGCGAAATATTTCTTTGCATTCAGAGCTTCAAAAGCAAATTGACTTCGTTAATTCGGAAGAGGTTGTTTCAACTGATTTTGTCGGCTCGCGTCGAGCGGGTATTGTTGATGCTAAGGCAACGATTGTGAGTGGTAATCGTTTAGTGCTTTACGTTTGGTATGATAACGAGTTTGGTTACAGTGCTCAGGTAGTTCGAGTAGCAAATCAGATGGTCGGAATTGATTACCCTTGTTTTCCTGTAGTAGCTAAGTAGCGTCTAAATAGACGACTAAGTTAGCGGCTAAATGTTCTGTCGAAAAAGGTGCAAATCACGCAATTTGCACCTTTTTTCGCTATTTCATCTTCCTTTTTATTTTTTCCTCTTTTGTTTTCCCCTACGGTTTCCTAATTTTTTAACGTTTAAGTAAAATCATTCATCATGAACTACGCAATAAATGATTTGGATCAGTTCAATGCGTTGAAATATTAAGGATCAGTCTAGCAATATGACCTGTGTCTCATTATACTTATGCTGCTTTTTGGTTCGTCCTTTCTCGTTGGTGTTTTTTGTAGAACACTAACTTGAGTTGAGAAAAAGTTACTTCTCGATTTGTTATGTGTTTTAAAAAACAAAAGCGACGGAAAATTCACATATTTCTGATGATTAGGCAGGGTTTATGGTCAAAGTAAAAAAAGGCCTGGATCTTCCAATATCCGGTTCGCCCGAACAAAAAGTCACTGAAGGGAATGCTGTCAGTAAAGTCGCAATTGTGGGCTTTGATTATGTTGGTATGAAACCAACGATGGCTGTTCAAATTGGTGACAAAGTAAAAAAAGGGCAGCTACTTTTTGAAGACAAGAAAATATCAGGCGTAAAATTTACCTCTCCAGCAAGTGGAACAGTCATTGAAGTAAATCGCGGTGAAAAACGTGTATTTCAATCTGTCGTTGTTGAAGTTTCAGGTTCTGATTCAATTGAATTTCCAAAATATAGCGTGTCTGACTTGGCTGGTTTACAGCGAGAGCAGGTGCGCGACAATTTGGTAGAATCCGGTTTATGGACAGCATTGAGAACTAGGCCCTATAGTAAGGTGCCTGAGTTAGATGCTAAACCAAACTCGATTTTTGTAACTGCGATGGATACCAATCCTTTAGCGGCGAATCCTGAAATTGTCATTCAGCAAGAAACTGAGTCATTTAATCAAGGCTTATCAATTATAAGCAAATTGACTGATGGTAAAGTTTTTGTTTGTGCTGCTACTGGCACTTCAATCAAGCTGGCATCGAATGACCGGCTTGAGTTGCAAGAATTTTCGGGTATGCATCCAGCTGGTAATGCAGGTACGCATATACATTTTCTTGATCCGGTGAGTAATCATAAGCAGGTTTGGTCAATTTCCTATCAAGATATTATTGCTATTGGTAAATTGTTCATTTCCGGTGAATTGTATGTAGATCGTGTTATTTCTTTGGCTGGACCTGTGGTTAAAAATCCACGCCTGATCAAAACACGTTTAGGTGCAAATATAACGGAATTAGTGGCTGACGAATTAAACGCTGATGAATACCGGAATATTTCGGGCTCTGTCTTCGGTGGTCGAACCGCTAAAGGTGCTGTTGACTATCTTGGTCGTTATGCTAACCAGATAAGTGTATTGGGCGAAACCTCAACACGTGAATTTATGGGCTGGTTATCGCCAGGCGCGAATAAATTTTCGGTGATGAATATTTACTTATCCAAGCTGTTCTCAGGTAAGTTGTTTAACTTTACAACGACCATTAATGGTAGTGATAGAGCAATGGTGCCTCTCGGTGCTTACGAAAAAATCATGCCATTAGATATTTTACCGACACAACTTTTGCGTGCATTACTAGTAGGTGATACTGAACAGGCGCAGTTATTGGGTTGTCTTGAACTGGATGAAGAAGATTTGTCTTTATGTACATTTGTTTGTCCTGGTAAATACGAGTATGGGCCTATCCTAAGAGATAATCTGACACGTATAGAAAAGGAGGGTTAAGTATGGGCCTTAGATCAATATTAGATAATATGGAGCCCCATTTTCTTAAAGGCGGCAAACTAGAAAAATGGTTCGCACTTTATGAAGTGTTCGATACGCTTTTTTATTCGCCTGCAAGTACTACCAAGACTTCATCTCATGTTCGGGATGGTATCGATCTGAAGCGTATTATGATCACAGTGTGGTTTTGTGCATTTCCGGCGATGTTTTTTGGTATGTGGAATTTGGGCTTTCAAGCAAATACAGCAATTGAAGCTGGTTTAGGTTCTATTCCGACTGACTGGCATAGCTGGTTCTTTATCGGTCATGATCCTTCGAGTTTGATTGATAACTTTGTTTATGGGGCAAGCTATTTTATCCCTATTTACGTAGTTGTTTTTCTGGTAGGTATTTTTTGGGAAGTACTTTTTGCAATGGTGCGAGGCCATGAAGTAAACGAAGGTTTCTTTGTGACATCGATACTTTTTGCATTAATTGTTCCGCCGGATGTTCCGCTTTGGCAGGCCGCGCTAGGGATTACCTTTGGTGTTGTGATTGCGAAAGAAATCTTTGGCGGTACAGGTAAAAACTTCTTGAACCCAGCGCTAGCAGGTAGAGCCTTCTTGTTCTTTGCTTATCCTGCAGAAATGTCAGGTGATACGGTGTGGGTTGCATTAGATGGTTATACCGGTGCAACGGCTTTAAGTGTTATCTCTACCGGTGGGGTTGATAGCTTGATTGCTAACAATGTAACTTGGTTGGATGCATTCTTCGGAACCGTTCAGGGTTCTATTGGAGAAACCTCTACCTTAGCTATTTTATTAGGTGGTGTCGTTCTGTTGTATACCAAAATTGCTTCATGGAGAATAATTGCGGGTGTTCTTGGTGGCATGATTGCCATGTCACTGGTTTTCAATCTTGTTGGTTCTGAAACAAACAATATGTTTGCCATGCCTGCCTATTGGCACTTAGTAACGGGTGGTTTCTGCTTCGGTATGATTTTCATGGCAACAGACCCTGTTTCAGCTGCAATGACTAATACCGGCAAGTTCGTATTTGGCGCCTTGATTGGTTTAATGGCAGTATTAATTCGTGTAATTAATCCAGCCTTCCCGGAAGGTATGATGTTAGCTATTTTGTTCGCTAACTTATTTGCTCCCTACATCGATCACGTTGTAGTGCAAGCCAACATTAAGCGGAGGTTAGCGCGTGTCTAATAAAGAATCGACTAGCAAAACAATTATTGTTGCATTCCTACTTTGTATTGTTTGCTCGATAGTAGTCTCAGCCTCTGTAGTCTTGCTCAAGCCTATTCAGGAAAAGAATAAAGCTTTGAATCTTAAAACGAATATCCTGGCAGCAGCCGGTTTATTGGTGGATGGTGCAAGTGCGGATGAAATTGAAACATTGTTCTTAACAATCAAACCTCAATTGGTTGATTTGGATACGGGTGAATATGTTGATCCAGGTGTAGTTGGTAAAGAAGCTGCGCTTGATTATGATCAACGCAAAGCAGCGAAAGATCCCGCTTTGTCATCTGTTCTTGAAGGTAGTTTGGATATAGCCAGTATTAAGCGACGCGTCAAATATGCAAAAGTTTATTTGGTTGAAGCTAAAGGTAAGACTGAAACAATTATCCTACCTGTCAGTGGTTATGGACTTTGGTCTACCTTACATGGCTTTTTGGCTTTAGAGGGTGATGCGAATACGGTTGTTGGTTTAGGCTTTTACGAGCATGCGGAAACACCTGGTTTAGGTGGCGAAGTTGATAATCCTCGCTGGAAAGCTTTCTGGCCAGGTAAGAAAGTATATAACCTTGAGCAAGGTGATGCGCCTGTTATCAAACTAGTAAAAGGCTCTGTAGATAACTCTAAGCCAAAAGCTGAGTATTCAGTAGATGGTTTATCAGGAGCAACCTTAACCAGTCGTGGTATCACCAATCTCGTTCAATTTTGGACAGGCGAGCAGGGCTTTAAAAAGTATCTGAATCGTTTGCGTAAGGAGGCTTAAGATGAGTGATCATTCTATAAAAGATGTGCTTTTTGGGCCCATCGCGAACAATAACCCGATTGCACTACAGATTCTTGGTATTTGTTCTGCATTAGCGGTTACTACCAGTATGCAGTTGTCACTCGTCATGGGGGTAGCCGTTGCTTTGGTAACGGGTATGTCCAACTTGTTGATTTCGACAATTCGTAGCCAGATTCCGTCAAGCATACGAATTATCGTTCAGATGACAATTATTGCTTCGTTGGTAATTGTTGTTGATCAGATCTTACGTGCCTACGCTTATGAAATGAGTAAACAATTATCCGTATTTGTGGGTCTAATCATTACTAACTGTATTGTTATGGGGCGTGCAGAGGCATTTGCTATGCAAAATAAGCCTGCAATCAGCTTCGTAGATGGTGTGGGTAATGGTTTAGGTTATTTGGTTCTGTTAATAGCTGTTGCATTTTTCCGTGAACTATTTGGAGCGGGTAAATTATTTGGTGTAGAAATACTGGCTACTGTGAATGATGGTGGCTGGTATGTACCTAATGGTTTATTACTACTTCCTCCGAGTGCATTTTTTATCATTGGTTTGATTATCTGGGCACTACGTGGCTGGAAGACGGACCAGGTTGAAGCGGAAGAATACAAAATATCTGCTCATACAGTTAAGGAGGCATTTTAATGGAACATTATCTTAGTCTTTTTGTAAAAGCGGTATTCATTGAAAACATGGCTTTGGCCTTTTTTCTTGGAATGTGTACCTTTTTAGCAATTTCAAAGAAAATTGAAGCGGCTGTTGGTTTAGGGATTGCTGTTGTTGTCGTGTTGGCGATTACAGTGCCTATTAACAACCTGATTTATACCAATTTATTAAGAGAAGGTGCGCTGGCATGGGCTGGCTACCCTGAGGTAGACCTTAGTTTTCTTGGTCTTTTGACTTATATTGGTGTTATCGCTGCTTTGGTTCAGATACTTGAAATGGTGTTAGATAAATACTTTCAGGATCTTTACAACGCATTAGGTGTTTTCCTACCTTTAATCACGGTTAACTGTGCGATTATGGGGGCGTCTTTATTTATGGTAGAGCGTGACTATAATTTTGGTGAAAGTGTGGTTTATGGTTTAGGTGCCGGTGTTGGTTGGGCTTTAGCTATTGTTGCCCTGGCCGGGATTCGTGAAAAGTTGAAGTACAGTGATGTTCCAGATGGTCTTCGTGGCTTGGGAATTACATTTATTACTGTAGGTTTAATGTCACTTGGGTTTATGTCTTTTTCTGGCATATCTCTTTAAGCATCAAGCGCTCGTAGATTAAAATAAGGTATTAATATGAATGCTGAAATAATACTCGGTGTAATCATGTTTACGGTGATTGTACTGTCACTGGTTGCAATAATTCTTGCAGCCAGAGCAAACCTTGTCAGTAGTGGCGATGTTTCTATCTTGGTGAACAATGACCAGGATAGTCTAATTAAAACACCTGCTGGTGGAAAACTGTTACAAACACTGGCAAATGAAGGTTTATTCCTGTCATCTGCTTGTGGTGGTGGCGGTACCTGTGCTCAGTGTAAATGTAAGGTTTTGGATGGTGGTGGCTCAATGCTGGCAACTGAAAAATCTCACTTTACTAAGCGTGAAGAAGCAGAAGGCTGGCGTTTATCATGTCAGGTGCCTGTAAAAGAGAATATGAAGATCGAAGTGCCTGAAGAGGTCTTTGGGGTTAAGAAGTGGGAATGTGTCGTTGAGTCTAACGTTAACGTGGCGACATTTATCAAGGAGCTAGTATTAAAGCTTCCAGAAGGTGAAAACGTTGATTTCCGAGCAGGTGGTTATGTTCAATTAGAGTGTGGCCCGCATGAGATCGACTATAAAACGTTTGAAATTGAAGAAGATTACCGTGGCGATTGGGACAAGTTCAACTTGTGGCAGTATAAGTCATCGGTAAAAGAAACGGTTATCCGTGCTTATTCAATGGCAAACTACCCTGAAGAAAAAGGCTTGGTTAAGTTTAATATTCGAATAGCTTCACCTCCTCCTGGAACCGATTTTCCAGCTGGTCAGATGTCATCGTATGTGTTTAACCTGAAGCCGGGTGATAAAATTACAGTATATGGTCCATTTGGTGAATTCTTTGCTAGAGAAACTGAAGCTGAAATGGTTTTCATTGGTGGTGGAGCTGGTATGGCGCCCATGCGCTCACATATCTTTGATCAGCTAAAGAGACTTAATACTAAGCGTAAAATGTCATTTTGGTATGGTGCACGTAGCCTTCGTGAAATGTTCTATCAAGATGAATATGACCAGTTACAAGCTGATAATGACAACTTTAAATGGCATGTTGCTTTGTCTGACCCTGCTCCAGAAGATAATTGGGAAGGGTATACAGGCTTTATTCATAATGTCTTACTTGAGAACTATCTGAAGGATCATCCTGCTCCAGAGGATTGTGAGTACTATATGTGTGGGCCCCCTATGATGAATGCGGCGGTAATACAAATGCTCAAGAGTCTGGGTGTAGAAGACGAAAACATCATGTTAGATGATTTTGGCTAGGTGCTTTAAAATGCCAGATCTGGGTTTCTTGATCTGGCATTTTTGTTTGTAGTGCTACTTGTTTAAAGTTCTATGAGTAAAATGAATAATTTTAAAGTTGTAATTGCTAGTCTTGTTTTTAGTTTATTTGCAGTTTCGTGCACATCTAAATCACCTACCGAATATCTACTTCGAGGTGAAACGATGGGGACAAGTTACAGTGTTAAACTGGTTTCTGATCAATCGCGGTCAAGCGCAGAGATTGCGAGTCTTAAAGAGAGCATTGATCGTGCGCTAAAACAAGTCGATCGCTTGATGTCGACTTATCGAAATGATTCTGAAGTTTCTCAAATTAACCAGCTTGCTGTTAATCAGTCTTTAAAAGTCTCTCCGCAAACTTTTGAGGTCTTATCTGAGGCTTTGAGAATTAGTAAGTTAAGTGATGGTTTCTTCGATATTACAGTTGGCCCTTTGGTCGATTTGTGGGGCTTTGGACCAAAATTTCGAACGGACTTTGCACCGAAATCGTCCCAAATTGCATCAGCTAAAAAGCAGGTTAATTGGAGGGCTATTTCTTTAGCCGGACAAAATTTTACGAAAAGCGAGTTGGTAGAAATTGATCTATCTGCGATTGCAAAAGGTTATGCGGTTGATCGAGTTGCATTAGCATTGGAGACTGCAGGTGTTAAAAATTACTTGGTTGAGGTTGGCGGTGAGATTTCAGTTATGGGTCACAACAAATTTCACAAAGAGTGGGTGTTAGGCATAGAGCGGCCGAATATTGTTGGCCGAAAAGCGTATACTACTCTTAACTTAAGTGGTAATAGTCTTGCGACCTCAGGTGATTATCGCAATTACTATGAAAAAGATGGGCACCGCTATTCTCATACAATCGATCCCCAAACAGGTTATCCGGTTGAGCATAACCTTGCTTCCGTAAGTGTTATTTCGAATACTTGTATGGAGGCAGATGCGCTAGCAACCGCATTAATGGTCATGGGGGAGCGCAAGGGGTATGAATTCGCACTTAAACAGGGCATTAATGCCTATTTTATTTACCGTAAACAGGATGCGTATGAGTTTATTTATACGCCTGGTTTTAAACCTTTTTTGAACTGAGGAGATATTACAATGGAGCTATTCTTTATTGTTTTAGGGGTTATGTTGCTTCTTACTGCTGCGATGTCGGTAGGTGTGTTGATGGGCAAGCAACCTATATCAGGCTCTTGTGGTGGAATGAGTGCGCTTGGTATGGAAGTTGCCTGCGATGTATGTGGCGGTGATAAAACCAAATGTGAAAATGAAGCTGAGTATGAAGGTTCATCCGATGATGATAATTCATTAGCTTATGATGCAATGGCCAAGAATAACTGATTTAAAGTAAAAGCACAGGCTAGTTTAAATTTTTCTGTATTAGTTAACATAAGATGGGGGTGTAAAGGGTTTATGGCAGAGTATCACTATGATGTCGTTGTAATTGGAGCAGGACCTGCTGGAGAAGGTGCTGCAATGAATGCAGCCAAAGGCAATAAGCGTGTTGCTGTCATCGAAGACAAGCAGGTTGTTGGCGGAAATTGTACCCATGTTGGCACTATCCCATCTAAAGCACTTCGACACGCCGTTAAGCAAATCATCTCTTTCAATACAAATACAATGTTCAGGGATATTGGTGAGCCTAGATGGTTTTCATTTCCGCGCGTTTTAAAATCTGCTGAAAAGGTTATTCACAAGCAGGTTAAGTTGCGCACTCAATTTTATGCGCATAACAAAGTTGATTTATATAATGGCCATGCTTACTTCCTTGATGAACACCGAATAGAGGTTCGTGGTGAAGCAGCAACCGATGTGTTGCATGCAAAAGATATCATTATTGCTAGCGGGTCAAGCCCGTACAAACCTGCAAATGTTGATTTCTCACACGAAAGAATCTATTGCAGTGATTCTATTTTAAGTTTGAGTCATACCCCCCGTACCATGGTTATTTATGGTGCGGGTGTTATCGGGTCAGAATATGCGTCTATCTTTTCGGGTTTGGGTGTTAAAGTTGACCTGATTAATCCGGCTGACAAGTTACTATCCTTTTTGGATGATGAAATTTCAGATGCTCTGAGCTATCACTTACGTAATAACGGTGTATTGGTTCGACATAATGAAACTTACGAGTCGGTTAAAGGGACTGATACGGGTATAGAGGTTAGTTTTGAGTCTGGTAAGCGCATTCGCGCTGACGCATTCTTATGGTGTAATGGTCGAAGCGGTAATACCATAGGAATGGGGTTAGAAAATATTGGGCTTTCTGCAAATTCGCGTGGTCAATTGACGATTGATGATCATTATCGTACTGAAGTTGAAAATATCTATGCGGTAGGGGATGTGATTGGTTGGCCTGCATTAGCGAGTGCTGCTTTAGATCAGGGTCGATCAGCTTCGGCAGCAATCTTGAAAAATGACTACTTCCGTTATATTGATGAAGTACCAACCGGTATTTATACCATTCCTGAAATTAGTTCAGTGGGTAAAAATGAGCGTGAATTGACTGAGGCTAAGGTGCCTTATGAGGTTGGGCAGGCTTTCTTTAAAGATCTTGCCAGAGCACAAATTACAGGTGAAGCGGTTGGTATGCTTAAAATTCTATTTCACCGTGAAACAAAAGAAATTTTAGGAATTCATTGTTTTGGTGATCAAGCGGCTGAGATCGTACATATCGGTCAGGCGATTATGAGTCAAAAAGGTGATGCTAATTCCTTGGATTATTTTATTAACACAACATTTAATTACCCTACTATGGCAGAGGCGTATCGTGTCGCTGCTTTGAATGGCTTAAATCGCATCTTTTAAGCTCGTTTTCCCACGGCTAAAATAAGATTTGGCGCAGAATATGACCTGCGTCTAATCTTTTAGTCTATTAGTTCACGCTTCAGAACTACTTCCTTTGTAAGAATTTTTCCTATTTTGTAGCATTAGGGATATTTTGTAATATTCTCTTACATATTTGCGGCCAATATATCTTTACCGGCCAAACAAGGAAAAGTGCTAGCTCTATGTCAATTCGCATAATCAAGGTTTTATCTTTACAAACTTTACTCCTGTTGTCCTTACTGATTACTGCCTGTAGTGAGGGGGATCGTGATTTTGTTTCAATACCGGATGAACCCTTAGAAGAAGAAGCACTTCCAATCATTATGAATGCTGCCGGGGTTAAAGGGCCTTTGGTTAATGCTGAAATTAGTCTTTATAAATTCGATTTGGGTAACGGGCTTATTAAACAGCATAACGATGCGAGTGAAGCATTTTTTCGTTTATTCCTAGTGGACGCTGCAGTTGAGATTACCGAGGTTAACAGTGAACTTGAATTTACTAGTACTGATTCAGATCCAATTAAATTAATACGAGACACTCTTTTAGGATACGGCTATGTTACTGAATTAACAGGTCTTCAGGCTGAAATTGAAAATATCACAGCAGTAGATGAGGCTAAAGCTGTATTAGATGATTATTTAAGTAACTCTGAGACTAATAGCATTCCTAAAGAACAAGTTCAGACAATTAGAGATAGCTTTGCAACACTTACTGAACTAAAAAATCAAATAGCACTATTAGAACCATTTGAGAAACAGATGGCTCAATTAACTAGTTTTTCAAGTGCTAGGAATTTAATTGACCGATTTAAGGCCAAAGAGTCTAACACTGATAAACGTAATGGATGGAATGCGATTAGTAGTAGTCTGAATCTATTTAAGGAGACCCGTTTAAGCACTATCAGACGTGATGTAAGTGAAAAAGTTGAAACCTTAACCAGTAATAACCAGTTAGAGCAAGATCTGGTAGCCTTGAATCGTTTACAAACGTTAGAAATAAATGTTGATAAAGCAGCTTCTGCCGCTGATGCTGAAGCATTGATTGCACAAGCAATTACGGAAGAAGGCAATAAGACAGTAATTTATTCACTTGCAGAACTGAAAGACTCAATTGTGTCCTTTGAAGACTTTAACAATAAAGTTCAAATGGGTGCTGCTCTTTATCATTTTTCTAATATACGCGAACAAGTTCTGGTGGCAGGAACCTTAGAGGCAATTTATAACGCAGCGACAAGCATATTACAAAGTGAGTTTGAACCCGCTTTTGAAGATGCATTTATCAATGCTGAAACCGAGTTAGTTGATGGTCAGGAGGTTCCAAAAAACCTTATAGCTAAAGGGTTATCAAATGACTCGTCTCTGTTATCTAACATTACCCTAGAGGATTACTCGGGTTACGTTTATATGGAGGTTAACTCAAGTACGCAAACACTGGATTTAAACTCGGGTAAAGCGCCATTGATTCCAAAGCTTAATACGCTTTTTCATACCGATGTTATTCGAGGTTATGGGGATAACGCTAAAGAAAATAGGACATTATTTTATTTTAAAAATGGACAAGAACAGCGTGATGAACAAGGCGTATTGATTACCGATGAGGAAATTATCAAGTCTGAAAAGTCAGATGAATTATTTGCCGTTCATCCTCACCGTTCAGCGAGTCCCCTTACCAAATTTGCACTTTCTTTAGTGCTTGAAAGGTTCAAAACGTTTCAACCTCAAAAAGACAGTAGTAATAACAATATTGGCAAAGCTCAATATCGAATTACAGATAGTGTCTTAAAGTCTGAATTGCTTAAAGCGTCTACCAATATTATTGAGGCTTTTGGTATTGGTTTATCAGAAGATGAGAATATATTTGACGCACCTTCAATTTTTACACTACCAATGCAATATTCCAGTTCTAGCCAAGAACTTGCTTTACAGCATAGAGCGACCATTGAGAGTTTTTCTGCTTTCATAAATTCGCTTAATCAAGAAATAAATATCGATACAGAATCGCTTTTTAATTCCGTAGTTAAAGATTTCATGGATGGTGAAATTGACGGTGTAAATGGTGAAACGCAAGTTGGTTTAGAGTCTGCCTCTGATCTCGCATTTCTTGTGCAGCGTTCACCTAATGAAATATTGATTCCTGGCACAAATTACCGTGTTTCTGATATTGCAGACTTGATGTCACTACAATTAAGTGTAATTGAGCCCGATTTCACTGAAGATACCTTAGATATCGAAAGTATTGTGTTTTCTGACCACCCTAAAGGAGGGTTAGATTCTGATGGCGATACATTCCTGGATAATAGTGACTCCTTTCCTAATGATGCAACGAGACATAGCCTTATTGAAGGGGCTTATGTCGGTGTTTGGGCTGTAGAAATACCTTCTTCACATAATTATATTGTGCCGCTTTCAGGTGAATTTCACTTTAGCTTAAAACGTAAACTTAAAGATTTTGAGACAAGCAAACAAGTTTGCGACGATGACGTGCAGCAGTGTTATTTTGAAGGGGGAATGAACTCGTCATTTGAAACGACCTGGGAGGTGATAAGTTCGCCAGTAGGTGGAGATCTTTTGGTTACATCCGAAGAATCTGAAACTTCAGAGCCAGGTTTTAAAGCGACCGGTAGTGTACCTGGCGTTTATCAAGTGAGAATGACTTTGGTGACTAATGTCGCGCCTAAGCAGACTTATTCTGAAATAATCCCTCTTAAAATTATTGATCCTAATAGTATTGAAATAGTGTTTAAACCCGATGCACCAGATATAGGCGAGAGTGTAGATGTTGAATTTTTAGCTACAACGGATATTTGTATTGCATATACATTCTGTGATTCTAACGATGTCGGTACTACGCATATTAATATTTCAAAATTGGAGGAATTCAAGGTTTTTTGGAGTATTACTGGCGCAGAAACCAAGCAGTATCGAACATTAACATTTAAAGAAGACCCAGACCCAGACTCAGATGCAGACCCTAAAACAATCATTAATACCGAACTAGGAGATGTGCTTAATATAGAAGTGGTTTTTTCGTCTGCCTATGCAGAATTTGTTGTAAAACAGGAATCAGTTACTGTCGGAACTAAGTTAGAGATCGACTCTGATGGTGATGGGATTAATAATGGCGATGACGCATTCCCTGATAATGAGGACTGCTCACGTCAAACAGATGGCTTTGATGATCAAGGAACTAAAGTATGTAATGCCGAGTTTATTTCTAATGTAACAAGAAAAACGGATGATGAGACGAAATTTGGCATCAGTTTCAATGAAGAAACATGGGTTTATGATGAAAGTTGGAATCGTATTTTTAGAGCCCTTGATCTTGAGGGCCCCGATTATACCATTGATAAAGCTACCCGATTTCTTGAAAGTATTTTGCTACCTAATGATTTAAATGGCGACTCTAAAGTAATCGCGCTTACGATACCCGACCCAGTAACGCGTCGAGTGTACATCGCTTATACCGATGGCGAGATAGATTACTTTAGTTTTGATACGAATCAACTTCATGATTTTACAGATTCAATTATTGAT
>Ga0105348_1001223_pt1 | contig 17506 bp, 20 predicted proteins | sample EN8Hudsemesocosm_2_FD_83504 | JGI IMG/M metagenome (GOLD analysis project Ga0105348, IMG submission 83504) | Methane-oxidizing microbial communities from mesocosms in the Hudson Canyon - EN8C Hudson Canyon | ecosystem: Environmental > Aquatic > Marine > Cold seeps | place: Hudson Canyon... | reverse complement strand
GTGACCAAGCGAGCACACCGTACTGCACCATAAATTCGATATCAACAATGCCACCGGCATCTTGCTTCAGCTGAAAACGCACATCGGTGGAATTTTTCGAGCCAAGATTATCCCTCATTTTCTGTCGCATGGCTTGCACTTCTTCACTCAAGGCCGGCTTTTCTCGTTCAATCGTTAGGATTGACTGACGGATTTTCTCATATTTGGCTTGAACCTCATCACTGCCCGAAACCTTGCGGGCTCGCACTAAGGCTTGATGCTCCCAAGTCCATGCACTTTCTTGTTGGTATTTCTCGAAGCCCGCTAGGGACGTAGCGATCATGCCAGACGCGCCGGAAGGGCGTAATCGCATGTCGATTTCGTACAGTTCACCTGCTCGAGTCTGGGTGCTCATAATATGAATCATGCGCTGGCCCATGCGCGTATAGAAAACCCCGTTATCTAATTCACGGCTGCCTGATGTCGACTTCCCCTTTGCCGTATCGTAAAGAAAAACAAGGTCTAGATCAGAGCCGTAGCTCAACTCTAATCCACCCGTTTTACCATAGCCAACCACGATGAATTCAGGCTCTAATACTTCTTCATTGTTAGCGTCTCTAGGGTAGCCGTGCTTCGCGACCATTTGTTGCCATGCGAGCTGGGTAACCTTGTCGAGTAATACTTCCGCTAGGTTAGTGAGGTAATCGCTCACTTGCATTAACGTTAGCGCTTCTTGAACTTCGTTCGCAGCAGCGCGTAATTTATGGGCATTGGCAAAATGACGAAGCTGATCCATTTGTTGTTCAAGGTCGTCTTCATCAATGCGCAGAAGTCTGATATGCAGTTCAGTGGCAAGATCCTGCTTGGTCACAGGACTATAAAACTGCTGAGGGTTCAGTAGTTCATCGACTAAAATCGGTGCTTGGGCAATATAGTCAGCGACCCAAGGGCTAATAGAGCACAGCTTAATAAGGTGCTTTAACGCAGGAGGGTTTTCACTTAATAAAACAAGATAGACGGTACGTCTTAGAATGGCGCTGATAATAGGCAGAACACGTTCTAATGTATCGACAGGATGATCATTGTTCCAAAGATTTTTTAACAGCAATGGCATTAACGTATCTAGGCGCTCACGACCAATGGTCTGCATGGTTTGCACAGATCGGGCTTCACGGAATTTAGTGATGTGCTCAATAACTTCGCTGCTTTGGGTGCAAGGGAATTGCTGTAAAAAAGCTTTTTCTTCTGGCCCATGGCCTTGTTCCGCATCGAAGTTGCCATGCCATAAATCTTGCCAAGCTTGTTTTTCCGTTTTGGCTGATATGACGGCGCTGTCTTGGTCATCTTCTTCAGCATCCGCTGGGGCAACAATTTGGGCAAAGTGGTGGGTTACTTTTTCTCTTTGACTATCGAGTTCCGTTAAGAATTCCTGCCAAGTTGCAAAGCCCATTGCAAAGGTCATGCGTGTTTGTGCAGAACTAGACTGCTGATATTCATCGGAGGGTAATAACTGAGTTTGTTCGTCATTGAGTGCTTGAATGACATGCTCAGCATCGCGCAGAAATAAATAGGCTTGGCGTAATTCACTGCACGCTTGACTGGGAAGATACCCTTCGCTTTCTAAAATGCTTAATACGATTAATAACTCGCGAGTTTGTAGGTCTTGTTCTTGGCCACCCCGAATTAACTGGAAGGCCTGCACGACGAATTCAATTTCTCGAATGCCACCCGAACCGAGTTTTACATTGGTCTGCAAGCCACGGCGGCGTACTTCGGTATTGATCATTGCTTTCATGGAGCGCAATGATTCAAAAGCACTATAGTCTACGTATTGGCGATACGTGAAGGGACGTAAAATAGACAGGAGCTCTTGGCCAGATGCACTGCCTTCAGCTTGAATCGACGGTAAGCCTTCGCTGGTAATAATACGTGCCTTCACCATCGCGTATCGTTCCCAATCACGTCCTTGATCTTGATAATATTCTTCAACCGACGCAAAGTTCATGACTAGAGGGCCGCTTTCTCCATAAGGACGTAAGCGCATATCTGTTCGGAAAACAAAACCATCGATGGTGGTATTGTCTAATGCTTGAATAAGTTTTTGACCTACTTTAATAAAAAACTCTTGGTTAGAAATATCACGGCGGCCTTGAGCATTCCCCGTTGTATTACCAGATTCTGGGTAAGCAAAAATCAAATCGATATCAGAGCTGAGGTTTAATTCATAAGCCCCCAGTTTGCCCATGCCTAATACAAGTATGTGTTGTTCTTTTTTACTAACCTTGCCAATCGGCTGGCCGTGTTTTTCAGCCAATAACCCGTGAACATGGTTTAGCCCAAGGGTAATACACACATCGGCCATGTCGGATAACATGCGTGTGGTTTCCATTGTTTTCGCTAGGCGCAACAAATCGCGCCAGATGATATGGATTTGAGTACGACGACGGAAAACCCGTAAGGCTTTAAATAACTGTTCTTCCGTAGCCAGCTCTGTCTCAGAAGGTGAGCCAATAAGATCTGACAACTGATGTTCTAGCTGTTGCGCTGTTAATTTCTGATAGATTTCGCCAGAACGGATTTTTTCGAAAAAGTACTCACCATCAATGGCAATGTTGTTCGCAACAAAAGCACTGATAGACGCGACTTTTTTAAGATCTGCTTGCTGATCGTCAGGCAAAGAAGTTAATAGCGCCTGCCAAGCTAAGCCACGAAATTCAAATTCGGTTATTAGCTTTGCTTGGGCTGTTTGCCAGTAGTCATCAAGCTGTTCTGGATAGGCAATTTTTAGCTGTGGTGTAAGGCTCATTAGGTGTCCTGAATCTGGTGTTCATGTCGCTAAAATGGAACTGTATACCTGTACCAGTGTAGAGGAAAATAGCCGTTGTGAGTAGTGATGGAGGTCATGAGCTAGCTGTCATGACCTCAAAAAATAAATCGATGTTTATTTGTTTGAAGCATCTTCGAAAGGGTAGATTATGACGGAAACATCAGTATCGATAATAACTTCGTTATTACTATATTTATCGCCAATAAGCTTAGCGGTGAATGAGATTCCAGTAGAATCATTTTGTTTAATTGCAGTTAATAATGAAAAGGATGCTAAGCACTCAGGTTCTAACTCTCGGCAATGATTATCAATAGACTTATAAGATTCATGACGGCGAAGCCCAATAACTTGGTCGTAATGAGCATTAGTAGCAGAACCATTATATGTTTCGAAGCTAAGAGCATGATTTCCATGCTGTTGAAGATGTTGAGTGTGATATGAGTAAGTTTTTACGCCATCAATTTGGCTTAAATAATTGTCTTCTAGAATTCCAATGCAGGCCGGGTTCATAACCTCAGTATTTCCATCCAAATCTGAATAGAGAGAGCCTGAGTAGTTGAGATCATCAGAGTAGGAAAAGTTAGATTCGTCACTCACCTTAATGGCGAAGAACTCGATTTCTTCTCGATAATTGTCATTTAGATGACCTTTTAAAAATACTTCACTACTCCAGCCTTTGCCATATATTATCCTGACTGGATAAATAAGTAACTTCTAAGTGGCCTGAGGAGCCAAATTCGTCATTTTCATTAATTCTTGAAAGTTTTGTATATCCATTATTATTAGCATCAAAAGATGTAAGCGATGGAGGAGGTGAGAAATTAGAGAAAGTACAATCACCTATTCGATAGATACCAGGTTCATCTGATATGGTCGTTAGTTCATTTGAAATAATATTTCTTTCAATGACTTCTGTTTTACCATTTAAATGTGTAACTGTAGAATTGTTAGTGATTTTTCTATAAACCATCCAAATCCCCGCCTGATTTTCTTGGCTTAGATTTGGGTTCACTTTAGGTAGGTGATCAGGAAAAATAATCTCTCTAGTTTGAGAATCTCGATCGCCACCGCAAGAAATCAACAAGGTTATAAATACCAGGTTTAATATGTATTTGGTGATCTTATAAATTTTAGGCATTTTTAGTCTTCTATGGATGAGATAGGATTAATCGTGACTGAAACTTGAATGTCTAAAAAGTTTCCATTATCAGAATCTAAACGGGCGCTAAATGAGATTCCTGCATTATCATTTCTCAGCGTATTTAACTCAAGTTTATGCTGATTCAAACACTCTTTATCGGTTATATCACATTGTGATTCTATTGATTCCCAAACATTACCTCGGTACCAGCCACCAACGAGGTCTTGATCCATTACCCCAAAGGAACCACCTTCTGCTGTATAGAGATCAAATCCTCCTGCATTATGATCCGCTAGCATTAAATGTTTATCGTGATTCTCATAAGTAATTATTTCATCTGTTTGTATTTTTATTTTTCTCTCATAGATACCCAGACAAATTGGGCTGCTATCAGTTTCCTTACCTACACGAGACTCTATATTGCTGGTATAAATGAGATCATCTGAATCAATAAAGTTTACTTCATCACTGATCTTAATCGCAAAAAATTCAATCTTTTCTTCCTCTACAATTTCCTGACCATCGTATATATATGGCGTTGTCTTATGTCCAAGGCCATACATTTTATGGTTGCTCAAATAGGTAACATTAATTCTTCCGGTAGAGCCCGTATCGGGACCATTTTCATAACCGGAATAAAGATAGCTGTAACCATTTTTTAAAGTCTCATAACCCTGATCATATCGCTCATTAAATTCTGTTGTAGTACAAAACTGCAGGGTGTAAATATCATGCTCACTGTGGTCAATGATCGCCATTTCATGAGCAACTTCTGTGGCTTTACCGCGGATGCTTTGCTCTCCGCTTGTGTTTGCTATCTTGGTTGTGTGGACGCGATAAGACATCCAAATTCCTGCAGGTGACTCTTGGTTTAGATTGGGATTCACTTCGGGTAAGTAGTCGGGAAAGATAATTTCTTTAGCTGAGCTAGACTCACCACCACAAGCAGGTAATAGAAGAGTGATAATGAAAATGTAGGAGGTCTTAATAATATCCATATAACTCAGTCCTTAAAATGAACCGCAATTCTAAGTGAATACCACGTGAAATCCAATTGATATAAATGAAAATAGTTTAAAGGTCGTAACCGCGATACTGAGCGAATGCCAGTATCGCTGATTAATTTTACAATATGGACTCTATCGGCTGAACGGTACTTCGTGCACCATCTTTTTCGAGAGCGGCATGTAGGTCATTAACCAGTACATTCGTCGCTTCAAGCACGGTATTCCAATAAGCTTCTCTATCGTCATTGGATAGGTTGTCAAAATCTTTTCTATCCGGAATCTTCCCATAAGGAAGGCTTGCAATGAATTCTTCTGACGGAGTGAGCATCACAACGTTGTCATAGTTATGTGCTTTCGCTTTACGCCAAGGTGTCGCTTTATCTAGCCAGCTTGGAATGATTTTAGGAGAGAAGTGTGGATAAAAAACTAAACCATCTTCTGCATTAAAAGGTCCAGAGAAGTGATAATCGACTAGGCCTCCATCCCAATGCCAGCGATCTTTTCCTCCGGCTATTTTCGTCGGCTCCATTACCATAGCTATGGCACCGGACGCAATTAAAGACTGAGATAAGTTTTCCGCTTTTCATTCAATCGCTTATTTTTTCATTTTATCTGATTGAACAACATAGGGGATTGTGCTTTTTTGAGGACTAATGATCACCCGTGGATATAAAGTTTCAACTATGTTGAAAAACTCCGTTTCTTACAGCAACTATGTGCAGAATTCGTAATGGGTTGGAAGCAATATGTTGAGCTCGTTCGGGAGAGAATAATTGAGGTAGAACTTTATCGATATAGTTGCTTATTTCCTAGGATGCGAATTTTTCGCTATAGCGCTGATTCATGTAAAGTTGTTCGAATTCTTTAAAATAACCGTACATAATAATTCCAAAACCAAATCTTCAACGATTCATTAAACCGATGATATTAAACGGTATATCAGCTAAACCTTCATAGCTACTAAATCTCTTCTCTACGTTTTACGACTTAATCATTAATTGTTAAATTGAAAAACACCTATAGTGTACCTTGGTACCAATTTATTGATATTCTTGCGCAGCCATGAGGCATAAAAAAACAACTATTTAATTTTGAAAAAGGAGTTCTTTCAATGAATTTAAGGTTACTGTTTATAACCATTTGCGCGTTTTTATTATCGGCCTGTCGCCTCGAAGTGTATGCAGTAGGGGGATCTGTGCATATGGACCCATCTCAGCGCGGATCAAATTGCCCACCAAGCTCATCAACAGCAGATATATGTACGCAGTATAAAGCTTCTGATTATGACCCAAGTAAAGGCGTAACTATCTATGCCACGCCTAGAGCTGGCCGTGAAATCACAGGCTGGTCATTATCATCCTGTGGTACAGAATCAAGTTGTACTGTTCCTGCCCATTTAATTACTGGAGGGTATGTCCTTAAAGTATTCTTCGGCAGTCAAAATGCTATGGAAATGACATGGGACGTTCAAGAAGATGATTATAATCGATACGCACTTGGTTTTCGTACTATTAATTCCCCTGGCCTTAACTCAGATTATTCTATCGATTGGGGCGATGGCACGATGTCAACAAACGAAAAAAGCTGGGATATTAAAGTGTACGAAAAACCTGGATTAAAGAAGATTAAAATATACGGTCTGGTTAATGGGATGAATTTTTGTCCAACAAGACATAATCAAGGAGACATAGTTTCAATCGACCATTGGGGAGACAATCAGTGGCGACTGCTTGACTTTATGTTTGCCGGTTGCAAAACGCCGATTGCGATTAACGCCAGCGACAAACCGGACTTCAGTAGAGTCTATAGCGCCAGAAGTATGTTTGAAAACTATGAAGTTCTTTCTGAGCAAGCGGTCGATATTAGTGAATGGAATTTCGGTAACATTCCAAACATGACGACCATGTTCAAGGGAGCGAAATCGTACCCTAAAGGTATGTCAAGCTTAAACACTAGTTCACTAATCAAAGCCCCCAGCATGTTCGAAAAAGCATGGAACCTTAACCAGAACATAAACAACTGGGACATGAGTAATGTAACTAATATGGAAAGCATGTTTGGGTATTCTCATATCAACCCAGATATAAGTAACTGGAATACTCGCAACGTCACGACAATGGAGGACATGTTCAAGTTCGCCCAATCGTTTAATCAATATATTGGAAATTGGAATACCCGCAGTGTTGTAAACATGGGCGGTATGTTTAGAGGTGCTTTAGCTTTTAATCAAAATGTCGAAAATTGGGACATTAGAAACGTAAAAAGCTTCTCTTCCTTCCTTGATAGCGCCTCGTCATTTAGCACCGAAAACTACGACCACCTACTGAATGGTTGGGCTTTACAAATTAATGGTGATGACGTGCAATTTGATGCACAACTTCGTGTCAACACCCAGCACTCATCAGCAGCAATCAATGCAAAAGCAATGCTTGTAAACGAGAGAGACTGGACCATTGTAGATAAAGGATGCTCAGACTGCTAACGATCAATTCACAATTGCCCGGAAGTCTTACTTCCGGCAACTTCGCGAACACCTCTAAGATATTTCTCTAGACGTTTATCTTTTTCTATCTGAGAAGGTGCGTCGATGATCCAATGCTTTGACAAGGAGTTAGCTTCCGAAGCATAAACAGAAGGACATATGGTTAGATCCAACAGAACGGCTAGACCCAGAATAATAATTAGATGTCTTGTTAACGATGTGATTTTCATAGGATTCTTCATGCATATTAATCGGTACATGTTGTTGATAATTATATAGGGAAGAATGTAGAAAAAATGTTGTAGCTTGTTTTGAGGCTGAAATATGAAGTCTAGAGACGATCTAAAGGATCGACTCTATGGGTTTAACGGCGCTACGAGCACCATCTTTTTCTAATACCGAATTGAAGTCATCAACCAGCTTATTCGTTGCCTCTAAGACTTCCTCCCAATAGCATTCCCTTTCGTCATTGCTTAACTTCTCAAAATCCGTTCTATCAGGAATTTTTCCATAAGGCAGTTTGGCAATAAACTCTTCTGACGGTGCAAGCATCACGACATTGTCATAGTTATGGGCTTTCGCTTTACGCCAAGGAATAGCTTTGTCGAGCCAGCCTGGTGTGATCTTAGGAAAGAAATGCGGATAAAAAACCAAGCCATCCTCAACATTAAACGGCCCTGAAAAATGGTAATCTACTAAACCACCATCCCAATGCCAGCGATCTTTGCCACCCTGTATTTTTGTTGGTGCCATCACCATAGGAATTGCACCAGAGGCAACTAATGATTGGGATAGATTGTCAGCGGTTAGCTTGATCGTTTCTGGTTCAAATAAATATGGCTCGGAACTTCTTTCAGGGCTAATAATAACTCTGGGGTACATTTTCTCAACCAAATTGGCTGAAAATAAATTTCCTGCGGCAGCTGTTAATAAACCAAAACCTTGAGTCAGTTTAGATCGACCATTTAATAGTTTACGATTTCTGACCGCGACTATGTGCAGTTTTCTTAGCGGGTTAGCAACTACGTGCGCAGCTCGATCGGCTGTGAATAACTGAGATAGAACTTCATCGATGTAAGCACTAATTTCTTTGGGCTCAAATTTTTCGCTGTAGCGCTGATGGGTATAATACTTCTCAAATTCTTTGAATGTGCTTAACGGATCGTTTTGAGCATAACAAGCCATACGCCAAGAGCCAATGCTCGAGCCTAATAATGAGATAGGCTGGGGTGCTTTAGAAAAAAAGTGCTCAGACAAGTACTGATCTAATCGACTTAGCATTAACCATTTTGGGCCGCCGCTTGCGCCGACCATAAGCTTAATACGTTCGGGCCTTAATCCATGTTGTTGGATTTCAGCCAATGCTTTTTTGCCCGCGAGTATTTGTAAAGCCATCATTTTTCACCTAAATAATCAGGAGGATATAGTGCCAAAATAGTTGAATAGAGCAATAGTTTTGTCTGCATTTTTTCGTGAACACTGTATTGCACAGGCGTCATTAATATTGCCTGAATAAAACACGAGAAATTGCACTAATATGAAGAGGAAAGAGGTTCTGGTTTTAAACAGGACCTCTAGTCGATATTGGCGAGTTAATGTAGGCTGCTACATCACTTTGAATAATTAAATACTGTTTGTAGGTTCTTTATAAGTAGACTTTTTCTTAAGTGCCAGTCCTCGAGCGCTCATCATATTATGAGTATCGATTACGACTCCTGTCGTTAAATTAACGGTTTGGCTGCCGCCTAATTCTGTAATAACAACCACTTCACCACCGGCGGATTTTGTTAATTTCTTTAATGTATCAACGATGCGTCTTTTTCTATTCTCAATATCATCTGCGCCGTGGCCTTCAATCACTTTGCAGAAATATGGAAATGGCGTCAAATACCATAGGGTAAGTGTGCCAACAGATAGAATATTATTGACTAGGCAGTAGGTATTTTTCCAGCTCTCTTCTTCAACATAACCGCTGGCGAAATAACCGCCAAAAAACCTAGGGAAGTCTGGGTCTGCAGAAACGATGCCGACGCTCTCCCACATTTTTTCGTCATAAATCAGAGTACCATCTTCATTAATCGAAGTGCCTTCAAGACCTTCACCGATAAAAACAGTGATATCGTGAGTATTTTCAGATTTCATTTCATTGGCTAATTCGACAACACTCTGTGACATGCCAGGTGTATATTCGCCAGTTCTCTCGTAAGAACCGAGGTAGCCCATAGAGGCGCAACCAGAAACGGAAATTATTAAGGCGATGACCAACAACTTTTTGAACATTATATTTCTCTAATTATTATTTTAGGGCGCGAAAATAGCACAAATATTATTCATAGAATAGTTAATATGGCTGATGTAAGGGGAATATTAATGATACGGATCGTGATGGCCTTAATGCGAGTCGATTCACGATAAGTGAGCAAGGATTTTTCTTCTCTTTGATGGCCCAAACGAATACATGCATAATTATTCTGCAGAAAAATTAAGCGGACTAGTTCGGTATCGTCTTCATTACCAAGCCTGTTGTAATAGCAGGCAATTAAATATGTCACCATTATACGGGTGCTGAGAACCCGGTTTTATTTTTGACTAATCGTGAATGATCAAGCCAGTACTAGTATGTTTGGATGTTTTAATTGTTCAAATTATTGAATGTAATCTTCCAATATTATCTTGAATAAAATCCAGAAACGTTTTTGTTTTTCGAGGGATCATTCTTGTGGGGTATAGCACTGAAACAGTTTGCGCTTCTAATGGGCAGGGTGTGGAAACTTGTTTTATGGCCCCTAGACGAAGCTGTTGGTCTGCGATGTATTGTGGCAATTTAATCATGCCCATTCCACGGATAGCGCCAATCAATCTCATCTCGGCACTGTTCATATTTAACCGGCCAAAAACGGGAATGCTAATAGTTTCTGTGCGTTTTTCCTGTCGCTTATGGAATTGCCAACTGCTTTCACCATTTTCTAAAATGACTTTGTAGTTGGATAAATCACTGAGTTCATTAATCGTTATTTGCGTTGCGCAGTGCGGGCTGCAATAGATCCCTTGTGGCAGGCTCATCAGTTCGCGAACAATAGAATCCGATGCCGGTAGTGGTCGGTCGTGAACTGCAAAGGTGAGGTCGTAATCGCGATTATTGTTGGGTAATTCGCCGCTGTAATGATTGATGGTTAGGCAGATCTCTTTGTATTGATCCATGAACTCAATTGCCAACTGACCTATCTGCTGGTTAAAAAACTCTTGCGGGAGTAGTATCTTTAACGCTCCTCTAGGCTCTTCGCGCCAGCCCTCCATGAAGTGTGATACATCCTCTAAACCTTCCATCAAGGGGGCCGCTTGGTTGTAGAGCAGCTGTCCTGCCTCGGTTGCGGCTAAATTGCGCGGGCGTCGATCTAATAGACGAATATTAAACTCGGTTTCCAGCTCAGTTAGATGACGAGATAGGCTGGATTTCGGCATCGCTAAGTCTTTAGCGGCTTGAGTGACAGAGCCTGCTTGTAGGGTTTTAACGAAGAGTTTGAGGTTGTCGAGCTTCATCTTAAACCTTGTTAGAAATGTATTATTACGAGTTCATTCACCCAAATAAGCGAAAGTTCGTTCCAAATATGGAATCTTTGTTTCTAATTATAGTGGCTAGTTCTAAATCTGAGGTCAACTACAATGTCTGCAGTTTAGAAATAAAGCACTTTAAATAAGAGGAAGTAACTATGTCGATTACAGATATTAATTTAGTACCTATGATTAATGCCGCTCAATTTGAGTCGGATGTAGAGGGTGGCTCTGGTGTAACACTGGTCGACTTTTACGCGGATTGGTGTGGCCCTTGTAAGATGATTACTCCCGTTTTAGAACAGCTGGCAGAAGAATTTGAAGGTCAGTTAAAGATCGTTAAAATCAATGCGGATGAAGAAGCTGATGTATTGGCGAAATACGCGGTGCGTGGTTTGCCAACGATGATGGTCTTTAAAGACGGCCAATCCGTTGATGTGACTGTGGGCGCTCAGCCTTATCCGGCGATTAAGGCGATGTTACAAAAGCACCTGTAACTAAGCTGAGGATATTTTCAGATTAAGCAGAATAGAAGGGAGTCTGATAGACTCCTTTTTATTGTTTGAATTTGAGAAATTACGCTAGGAATTTAGGGATGATATCCGAACAAGTCGACGGACTGTACTTTGATCGTAAGCAAGCGGCAAAAATACCTACCCAGTTATTAATTGATGATACTGGTTGCGCGAGTTTAGCGATTAAATTAGGCAAGCCCGTGCAGTTCTCAAGCATTCAGGTTTCAGATCGTATTGGTGACTCTACTCGCTTTCTAACCCTACCGAATGATGAATTATTTGAAACGGATAATAATGATGCGATTGATCGTCTATTAGCGCGTTATGGTTCATCAGTTAAAAAATCTAATCTTGAGTTTAAATACTTTTTCTATGTGGCGACGCTGCTTCTTGTCTTGCTAAGTAGTTGGTCGTTTATTCATTACGGTATACCGGCGGCTTCCTATAAAGTCGCGATGATGACTCCTGCCGATATGCTAATTGAAGAAGGCCAATCGGCGTTTAAGCGCCTTGATGAAAACCACTTTTCTACCAGTAAGATCGATGAAAGTAGGCAGGCTGAGATAACGAAAAAGTTTAATGAGTTATTACCAGAAGGGCATCAGCAATATGCTTATCAGTTGCATTTCCGAACCTCTGAAGAAGACATTGGTGCCAATGCTTTTGCTTTGCCTTCTGGGGATGTTGTTATTACAGACGCGTTGATTAATCTTGCACAAAACGATGATGAAATTATCTCTATTTTATTGCATGAAATTGCTCATGTAGAGCTGAGGCATACGGTGCAATCGGTTGTACAAACTTCGACATTACTACTAGGTGTAGTGGTATTGACAGGGGATGTTACAAGTCTTAGTACCGTTCTTTTTGCAATACCGGCATTGCTATTAGATAGCGGGTACTCTAGAAGAATGGAAGAGCAGGCAGACGCTTATTCGTTAGATCATATGATGCTGTTGAATATCGACCCGATTCACTTTGCTAATATCATGCTAAAAATATCGGATTCGCATAAGAAAATTGCAGAGTCTGAATCCAGCTATTGGTCCAGTCATCCGCCGACTAATGAGCGCATCGGGAAGTTTAAAGTAGCCAGTCGAGAATATAATGAGAGGGTTGAAATAAAAGGCAGTGCTGAATAGCAGTGCCTTTTAAAATAAGTAGCTTATTGAGCGGGTATGGCTGGTGATACGATCAATGTCGCCAGAATATCCCGCCCAACATCATTGTTATGATCCATTACGATCGTTTCCGAGCGGAACAGTTCGTAGAGTTCAAATACAAATATACCAATGATAAGAGCAATGCCTACTTCTATCGCACCAAAGTATATGCAAGCCACCCCGCCCCAAAAAACTAAAATATTCATTAAACCGAGAGCCCATTTTCCTAAATAAAAATGGTGAAGTCCGGCTATAAAGATATAGTTTAACGTTGCGTAAGTGTCTGGATCTTTCAGTGACTTTTCTGATAAGCGATAAAAGCTCGCACGAGCATCATCGGGCAGTTCACGTACTTGTCGGCGAAGCTGCTCTTGTTGCTCTTCAATAATATCTTTTTTTAACATAAGAAAAGAATCTCGATAGCACTATCGGCCTAAGGTAATAACAACAGATTCACGCTTCCAAAATAACATTAAGCGTTTCTTTTCGACAATTTGAAAAACAACTTGCCAACCTTCAGCCAGTTCTTTGTTGAGTGCGGTTTCCATCTTTTTAATCGGGATGCTTGAAGCGCCCAAAAAGATTGTGCCTAAACCACCTTCTACGATGTTAATTATTTTAATTTCTTTATGCATGACAGGTTCCTTCGTCAAATAGTTATGAGTTTTGTAAATACAGAAAATGCTAAGATAGCAGAGACTAGAACAGGGCTCTACTGTTTTAAATAGAGTCCTGCTGCTGCAATCCAGCTGATGAAAAGTAGCCCCCAAGGAAGGTAGGTCATAAAACGGCTACCTTTATTCTCTTCTACTATCTCTTCAATGTGTTCTGCGTCTGCTCTTTGTTTGGCTTTCAGCGCTTGCTTACGTGACTTGTCGGCTTCACGGGACTTTGTTTTTTGCTGTTTCTTATATTCAGCAATGCCTTTTTCGATACCTTGGCTAATCAATTTGGTTTGTTCTTTGAGCTGTCCTGGTTTTTGAATGCTCTTGGCAATTTTTAGTGCGTCTGTTTTCGTTTGTTCCGAAATGGGGGTGGCCATGTTATTTCCTAGCGATCAATTGAGTGGATGGCGCATTGCCTGACGAATTAAGTTGCCTTTGGATATGTTGAATTTGGAAAGTTTGGCTAAGCCATCTTCAGGCCCCAGCAGTTTAACCACAATATCTGCTTCCGTTAATCCCTGTTGCATCAATTCTTGAGCTTGAGAACACAAGGTTAATAAATTTTTCAGTTTATCTTCAAGTGCTTGTTTGCCTGCTTCAACGATACCACGGTGTGGGCAAAACAAAATATTGAAGTCCAAAGCGATCAACTTTTTTAAACTGTCGATTAATTGAGTGAGGTTTTCATCGGAGCGTAGATACTTTAGTGATTTAGAGATGTACATATCACCACTGAATAAGTACTTCTGATCCGGGAAGAATAAGCAGGTTAGATCTTTAGCATGCCCCGGTGTCGGAATGGCAATGACTCTTGCTTGACTATCGCTGCCTTCGTTAATGATTAACTGTTCGGGTAGCGTCTGGGTTTTTACTTTTAAAGGGCTGCCCCAAATAAGCTTTTGTATCAGGGGGGTTGGATAGCCTTTGGCTAATTTTTCTTGTCCTAGTGCAGGCGCATAGGGCAACAAATTTTTAAGCTTACTTATACGATTGGCATTACCACTATGGTCTTCGTGGTGATGGGTTATGAGCAGTGTTTTGATCGCGAGAGGTTTTAATACGCGCTTAATCGTTGGCCATTGATTCGTAGGGCCAGCATCAATCAAGGTTTCACCTAGTTGATAAATAATGAAGGTTGTATTAATGCCAAAGTCGAAACGGCCCGTGCGAAAGCCATGCACACTGTGTGGGCCGTTTTTATGATCATAGGTATTTCGCACTGCCATTATTATTATCCTATTGTTAATCGACCTTATACTAGCATGCTCTAGGGTGGTTCAAAGCCAAAACTATGGGTACAATACGGTTAACATTAGCAATTATAAAGAATGAACACGATGGGCAGAGCGTATCAGAACCGTAAATTGTCGATGGCTAAAACGGCTTCGGCAAAAACCAAAGTTTATTCCAGATATGGCCGTGAAATCTATGTTTGTGCCAAAGCAGGGGGGGCGGATCCAACTGCCAACTTGTCATTACGCGGAATGATCGAGCGTGCTAAGAAGGATCAAGTTCCTTCTCACGTTATCGATAAAGCTCTTGCAAAAGCGACTTCTGGTGTTGGCGAAAACTATGTACCAGCAGTATATGAAGGTATGGCCCCTGGTGGCGTTATGGTACTTATCGGTTGTTTAACCGATAACGGTAATCGTACTTTTGGCGATATTCGCGGTGTTTTCACTAAGAATAAAGTGAAAGTAGGCAGCCAAGGTTCTGTTTTACATATGTTTGATCATCGCGCGATGTTTGTATTCGCGGGTGATGACGAAGATGTGGCATTAGAAGCTTTGATGGAAGCGGATGTTGATGTCAGTGACATCGACTGTGAAGATGGCATGGTGACGGTATTAACCCCACCAAACGAATTCTTCAAAACCAAAACAGCATTGATTGAAATGAATGCTGATATCGATTTCGAAGTACAAGAAATCACTTATCTGCCGCAGATGGAACACCCTGTTACTGGTGATGCCGTGGCGATGTTTGAACGTTTTCTTGATATGTTGAATGAGCTAGAAGATGTTCAAGAAATCTATCATAACGGTACATTTGAAGATTAATAGCACTGTCAATTAACGGCTGCTAAGTTTGAAGCCGTGTAGGCGAGTGGCAAGAGTCTCTATCTCTTGTCTCTCGTGCTTTCCTATCTAGTTTAACCCTCTCCTCTCGCACTGCTTATTTATCATCCCATTAAGGGGTGTAAAAACCTATGAATTGGCTTAATGTACTAGCTCAATTTCATTCGAGGAAGGATCATGCGAAATTCAATCAGTCTGTCTATAGTTTTTCTGTCAGCATCACTTATTGGCTGTGCTGGTCAGATTCCTAGTGATCTCGGAATGTTGAATGGTGCTGAACTAAGACCTTGTCCTGATAAACCGAATTGCGTTCAAACATATAATCCGCTCGATACTTCACACTTTCAACTACCTTTGAAATTCAAAGAGAATGATGCCCAAACGAAATTAGCAATTACAACGGCGATAAATGAAACGGGTGGAACAATTATTAGCGAAGCAGCTGCTGAGCCTTCAGGATATTATCTACATGCAGAATATGAGAGCTCCTGGCTAAAGTTTGTTGATGATTTTGAGGTCGTGATTAAAGATAAGCTGATTCATATTCGTTCAGCATCACGATTAGGATATTCTGACTTAGGGGTGAATGCTGAGCGCTTTGATGAGATTAAAGCCGCTTATGAAAAATGAAACTGTAAGCTTGGCTGCATGGCAAGCGAGTGGTAAGTTTTTCAAATATCGACGATTTGATATCGACTATAATATTTTTTATCGAGACAGTGCCGAGAATTTGAAGAGTAAACTCTCAGAAGCAGAGTACTTGAAAGAAAAATTTTCTAAGCCTGTCTTGTTATTAATCCACGGCTTTCCTACCTCGAGTATTGATTGGCATGCTGTATGGCCTGTCTTTAGTCAGTACTTTCGTTTAATAACCCTTGATATGATGGGCTTTGGTTTATCAGATAAGCCGAAAGACTATCAATACAGTATTCATGACCAGGCTGATATTTATCAAAGTTTATTAAATACGCTAGATATTACCGGCTACCACCTGATAGCACATGATTATGGTGATACGGTTGCACAAGAATTGTTGGCACGACAACTTGAGCGAGAGAAGGCCTCTTCTAGCTTTGCTTATCGCAGCCAAATTTTAAGCTCAATATTATTGAATGGTGGACTGTTTCCAGAAACGCACCGACCGCTTCTGATGCAGAAATTGTTGGCTTCTCCCTTAGGCGCTTTGCTTATTAAATTCTATTCATTTTCTAAATTCAAAAAAACATTCGAGCATATCTGTGCCCAGCCAATAGATGAAAATGAGCTAAATATTTATTGGCAACTCTTACAGTATAACGAGGGTACGGCGGTCATGCCGAAGTTAATTCGTTACATGCAAGAGCGCAGAGAGTTTCGATCACGTTGGGTTGGGGCCTTAGAAAAAAATCGTTCACCTATGCGCTTAATAGATGGTATCGCAGATCCTATTTCTGGTGCGCATATGGTTGAGTACTATGAGGAATTAATCGAGCGGCCTGATGTAATAAAGCTTGAAGGTATAGGACATTACCCTCAAGTAGAGGCGCCACAGCAAGTAGCATCTGCAGCGCTAGAATTTTGGCAGCAATACAAAATCATCTGATATCGTATTGCAGCATATATAAATAGTGATAAAAATTTTTACTATTCAGCAGGTTTTATAAATCGATCCATGATTGGGTATTTATTCCACAAAACGGCGTAAATACGCCGCTTCGCTATCCCTGTAGCCTTAGTTCGGCTCCATGCCTCGCATATTTGCTCCACAAACACCCAATAATGGATCTTATTCTGTCTTAATTTGAACTACCTGAATAGTTACCAAAATTTTAATGAAATGCAGGGGAGTAGAAGATCGAATCTTTTCCTCGTGCTTGAACGACAAAGCGATACCACACATTTTTGCCAGCAAAACTTGGGTTGTACCAATAACCTCTGTAGCTAGATTGAATATCTTTTGAATTATCACTCTCTGTCTCTAAAAGCTGTACGGCCATGTCATAACCTTGGTCATTAATCACCATGCCTTCTTTATACAACGGTTGCCATTCAATCTCGCCTGATTCGTTCTTCTCACCACTTTCAATACTTAACAGTGGCCGGTGTAAATTGATTAAT
>Ga0105348_1001222_pt1 | contig 17511 bp, 21 predicted proteins | sample EN8Hudsemesocosm_2_FD_83504 | JGI IMG/M metagenome (GOLD analysis project Ga0105348, IMG submission 83504) | Methane-oxidizing microbial communities from mesocosms in the Hudson Canyon - EN8C Hudson Canyon | ecosystem: Environmental > Aquatic > Marine > Cold seeps | place: Hudson Canyon... | reverse complement strand
CACTCTATGATGCCGCAGTTGAACTCGATATAGAACATCTGAACGCACTAATACTTGAAGTAAGAGTACTGGACCCTGAACTAGCTAAATGTATCCAGCAAGCAATCGACAATTTTGATTTGGAGGCATTACAAGAAAGCTTGTTTCCTACGGCATAGTAAAAAAAAGCAACTGACTGGAAACAACGGTCAGTTTAAACGTCACAATGCTTAGACTGAGTTGCCAATAAGGCTATGAATTTATCAGCTGGTAAAGGGCGACCATATAGGTAACCTTGAGCATAATCACATCCCAAACGTAGCAAGAAATTTTGCTGAGCCTCATTTTCAACTCCCTCTGCAATCACACTCAAATTCAGACTACTCCCCAGTGCAATCACCGCGCTAGCGATCTCTGTATCATTGATATCCTCGGTAATATCACTAACGAAGGTACGATCTATCTTCAGGTAATTGATCGGAAATTGCTTGATATAAGCTAAGGATGAATAGCCGGTTCCGAAGTCATCTATCGACAGCGTCAGCCCTATAGCCCGTAGCGAATTGAGTATTTCAGTCACCTGCTCAGGATCCTTCATCAACACGCTTTCAGTAATTTCCAGATCAAGATAACGAGCATCGAGCCCTTCTTCAGCCAGTATCTGCTTCACAAGGTTCGGTAACTCCCCCCGTTGGATCTGCACCCCGGAGATATTCACAGATATATGTTGGAAATCGTACCCTGCTTTTATCCATTCTTTTGTTTGACGACAAGCCTCACGCAATACAAATTCTCCTATTGGTAATATGAGAGAAGAAGCTTCAGCCAAGGGGATAAATTTATCGGGAGGCACCATACCCTGATCTGGGTTTAGCCAGCGAATTAACGCTTCCGCTCCAATAATTCGGTGGCTTTTAAGATCGACTTTTGGCTGATAGTACAACAGGAATTCGTGTCGCTCTAAACCATGTCGAAGCTCCGATTCAAGCGCCACGCGTTCAGCTGCCGCTTCGGTGAGTACTTTTGTATAACGCTTGAAGGTATTTCGCCCTTGATCCTTGGCTTGATACATCGCGCTATCGGCATTTCGAATTAACACCGCAACGCCATCCCCGTCATCAGGGTAATTACTCACGCCAATACTCACCCCGAGATATAATTCATGACCGCCGACCGAAAAAGGGTTGCGCATATGATCAATTATTTTCTGGGCCAACAGCTCAATTTCCTCAAACTGAGTGAAGGTGGAAAACAGCACGAACTCATCACCGCCAAGTCGTGAAAATACCGACTCTTCACTTAGAGACTCACTTAGTCGATTAGCAACTTGCTTTAATAATATGTCTCCAAATGGATGACCAAAACAGTCATTCACATCTTTAAATTGGTCCAAATCCAAAAAAAACACAGCTATTTTCTGTTTAGTATTGGCTACACTTTTTATTGCTTGTTCCAAGCGATAATTAAATAACACCCGATTGGGCAATTGTGTCAGCGGGTCATGTTCCGCCATAAATTCCAGCTTTTCCTCTATTTGTTTACGAAGCGTAACATCATGGGCAATTCCCTCAACTGCATCCACATTCCCCTGTTTATCAAAGACCGGCGATTCTTTCACCTCAAGCATACAGATACTGCGATCCTTACTATAAATTTCCAGTTCATAAGCAGGCTGTTGCTCCCCACGTATACTGCCTTCGGTGTAGTGATGAACGGATTCATTTAGAGGGTTATCGGTTAAATAATCTGACAAATTTGTGAGGAACTCATCTGTATCATATCCAAGCACCCCCTTAACTGAAGGGCTAATATAGGTGAATACGCCATTAATATCATGGGAATAAAAAAAGTACTCATCATGCAGGCTCTCAACAATACGCCTGAATTTGTCCTCGCTTTGACGTAAGCGGTCATTGATCGATACTAACTCGTGAGTTCGCGCTTTAACAAGCTCTTCCAGGTTCATCTGCATATGGCGTAGCTGCAAATGAGATCGCACCCGAACAATGATCTCTTCTTGCTGAAAGGGTTTAGTTATGAAGTCAACGCCTCCCACTTCAAAACCTTTAACACGTTCACTGACTTCGTTGAGGGCACTAATAAAGATAACTGGAATATCACATGTATGTGGGTCACTCTTTAGGCGTCGACACACTTCGTAGCCGTCGATACCCGGCATGTTGATATCGAGTAAAATCAGCTCGGGTTGACGCTTGGCAATAGAACTCAAGGCTTGCTCGCCACTTGAGGCCGGGCGAATTTTGTAGCCTTCAGCGCTAAGAATATTCATCAATAGCTTTAGGTTGGCAGGCGTATCATCCACCGCCATTATTTCACCAGAATTAATGTTGTCGGATACATTCATAACTTTACTGCCGCAAGATGGCTAACATGTAAAATATTCAGTGATGTATCTACTTACATTAGTCCAGATTTACTCGAATTACTAATACTAGTCTTCTTTGTTTTTTTGGAAATTGACCCGAAAAATCGGACATATCTTTCTCATGTATGGACTTCCCGTACTCCAGTAGACATCAATTTATTAAGTGAGCAATTGTACTGTTATACAATGTAAAGCCGACCAATAAAAGCGAGCGACTCAATCGTCCCGATCCTCATTCTCTTCCGGTATCTGGAGAGTAACGGATAGATCGGGGGTGATTCCCAATCCTCCACCCAGACCAAATAGTCCGCCATTGATGACAGGGATATAGATCTTGCCAACAAATGGAATACTAATAGCGAGTTCGCTTGCTAGTACAGCAGAGCTAATCGCAACAGTGCTTTGTAGAGTTTCCCTGAATTCGGTAGCGACTTGGGCTGGAATATGAGCCCCATGAGTGAAATTTAACTCTAACTCAATGAAACGCCGTTCGTGTTCTTTCAACTGCTCTAACTGTTCAGCATCGGTATCAATCAGATCAAATATTAAGCGGTTTTGTAATACGCTAGACAATAATCCATTCTGCCCTGTAATTCCTGCCAGCTCTTGATCGCTCATTAGTCGTGTTTCTGCGAAACATAACGATATAGACATTAACATTATGCTAAGCAGTGAAAAAAGAGATAAACGGTTCATGTCGCTCCCTCCCTACAAATATCTACATCAACATTTTAACTAAACAAATTTAGCCAGCGAAGAAACGATAAGTTACAAGCGGGAAGGTACTGATACGTAGAGGCTATATCCGATCTATATAACTGATAAATAACATTTTATATGTATATCAATGCGACAATTCAATTCGTTTTTCATTAGATTTTTTTAGTCTAAACGTGGTCTGATTATCTGATACGAGCATAAACTTAAGACGTTAACACTTAGCTTAAGTATTCTATTTTTTTATGATTAAATTTTGGCGAAAAAACAATCCAAGTGAGTAGGTTACTCGGTGTCATTAGACCCTCTGGATTCTATAGCTCTAACGCTTGTAACTTATACCTTGTACTGAGATTTGACTGCCATTGGTGTGAGACTCGGTGTAAACTTCTTCTTTTTAGTGGACGCAAGAGCGGCGCTAATTTTAAAAATGCAGTTTTCGATATATGGGTTCTGGATCAACGCGATCAGGGAGCGTTCTATATGAAAAAATACGAATACAAAACGGTAGAAATGCCGTTTAAACAGTGTATGTTTTCGCGTGAAGATCCCGATATTGACCGATTTCTGAATGAGGAAGGAGCATGTGGTTGGCGTCTTCGCCAGATTATACTCCCCGCCTCGTCAAACTTTGGTGAGACCGAGAAAATTCTGGCAATCCTAGAACGAGAAATAACAGTTTGAGTGTGGTTCGCGGGCTTATAATTATTGCATCGACGTCGGGATAATGTCCTGAATAGTGACTTTGATTTAACCCAACTATTCTGATTTCGCTACCACTAAACCACAATATCTACGTGCTGAACCAAGCCAAGCGAGTAGTCTTCTTGCAGGAATAAGCCAGTCTTTCGAATAATGCCATTTACTTCATTATTCGTATCAGCGAGCATGATTTCAGTATTCAAGTTAGCTAAAAAAATCGCGCCTACATTTCTGTCCGCTAAGCTTTCTAATTGGATACTGCTCTGGCTATCTGGACTTGAGAATTGAAGGCTAGATAATTGGAGTTTGGAAAACACAGCATCTGATTCATCAATGATACCATCACGGTTATCATCATATTGAGCCAAGTCTGCAAAGCCATCGCCGCTGGTTGCGCCAAACAGCTCAGAACCATCGTCAATTCTCCCGTTGTTATTTTTATCCAAGGCCAAGAAAGCACTCGAGCCTGTTGCATAAGAAATGGAGTCTATCTCACCATCAACATTCAAATCAAAATCGACCTTCGCGTGACTTAAGGCCGCGTTTGATTGACCAAAGGTCAGTACTAAAGGATCAACGACTTCACCATCTATCACTAACTGACGCTGTATATTTAAGTCAAGTGTTTCGAATAAGCTTGCGTTATAGCTCAGATCAACAGAGCTGCCATCATCTAATTGTAGGTTTACGTCAGCTTGAAAAGACTGAATTGTTTGAGTACTAATTTGAGTGGTTCTTTCAAATGCTAATTGTTGAGCCTCACCTACATTGGTAGAAGTTGGCTCAGCGGTTACCGGAGTATAGGATAAAGCTTCTGAAAATTCGCTAATTGATGCCTGACTACCTAAGGACTCATGAGGTACATTCATCAGTGATATTTTTCTTCCGGACATCGCTTCAAATAAAAGCCGGATGAAGCGTACATCACTGTCTTCATTAGATAGACTTTGGTGTTGTTCCTCTAAAGCATTAGCTGGCACAAACTTTACCCCGTTAATAGGGTTCGTTTCAGTAGATTCAGGCGTATCATTATTTTCTGTAAGAAATGCGATTGGTTTTTCTTCAATGCTCGCCGTGGTCGTTTTCTCATTATATAGACTCAAATTAAGTTGATGGTTTGTAACTATCATAAGCCTTCACTCCTCTATAAAGCGTAACGACCGCCATCCAAGAAGTTTTAATACCCTTTTGTGATTACCGGCATAGCAATAAGATCTTTCGAGTGATCATTGTATTTGGAATACTGTTTTGCGGCATTGATTCCACAGTATTTTTTATGTTCAACTACAGATGAACCATCTCAAATGATCACACTGATAAATAATAAATAGAGGGGAAAAAAATGATTGGATACGTCACATTGGGTACAAATGACTTTGAGGCCGCCGCTAAATTTTATGATGCCTTATTAGCAGAAATGGGTGCTAAACGATTTATGGACATGGAAACATTTATCGGGTGGAGTGCGGGTCCCGGAAAACCTTCCGTCGCGATTGCTAAACCTTTTAACCAAGAAGCGGCAACCGTTGGAAACGGGATGATGGTCGCTTTATTTGTAGATTCTCAAGAGAAGGTCAATGAAATCTATGCAAAAGCCCTCGAATTGGGTGGTTCTGATGAAGGTAAACCCGGGTTAAGAGGCGGCTCATTTTATGCAGGCTATTTTCGTGATTTGGACGGCAATAAATTAAACGTTTTTACCATGTAACGAGATAACGTAAGTCGTGGCACATTGCCATATTAAATAGCGTATCGCGACTTACGTAATACTAAAACAGTTCGGCTGAGCTTTGGTCTTCGACAATCGCTAACCAAGCACTCCTTATCCTCAAATATGATCTCACGCTGTTTTTCTATCAAACGTTTCTTGTTGTTTGTTCAATGATATCGACTAAAATAAATGGTAAACCCAATCTTGTTTTTTAAAGAAGGTAGGTTTCCAATGCGACTTGTCACAGTAGATCATGTTAAAGCAATTGTGCATCACTTTGGCATTGAATCTTTTATGATTCAGGTCATCAAGGCACTAAAGCAAGACTTTACACGTTGGCCAGATTTCAATAAATCGTCTCGTCACGCCACACATTATCCGCAAGGTGTTATGGAACTTATGCCCTGTTCCGACGCTCAACATTATGCCTATAAATTTGTCAATGGACACCCAGGTAACACGCCTAAAGGTCGACTATGCGTCACGGCTTTAGGTATGTTTGCTGAAGTGGAAAATGGATATCCTTTGTTGCTCAGTGAAATGACATTATTAACTGCGATTAGAACAGCGGCAACAACGGCATTGGCCGCAAACTATCTAGCAAGGCCTGACAGTCAGCATTTAGCAATAATAGGCTCTGGTGCCCAATCTGAGTTTCAGTTTTTAGCGACTCAGGCCGTGTTACCGATTACAACGGTTAGCTATTATGACCCCGACACGCTGGCAATGGAAAAATTTCAGCATCACTTAAAAGATAAAGCGGACTTTCAACCCTGTCGATCGATTGGCGAAGCCATTAAAGAAGCAGACATGATTATTACGGCGACAGCACAAAAAAAACACAACCGTTTGTTTCGCAAAGAGGATATTCAATCAGGTGTACATATCAGTGCTATCGGTGGCGATTGCCCCGGTAAAACGGAGCTTCCCGCCGACTTGCTGAAAGCATGTAAAATTATTGTTGAATACTTACCACAAAGCCTACAAGAGGGTGAGATTCAAAATGCCCCCTATGAGAAAGTACATGCGGAGCTTTGGCAGTTAGTGACAGGTGAACTAAAAGGTCGAACCAACGATGGGGAAATTACCTTATTTGACTCCGTTGGCTTTGCTTTAGAAGATTTTTCTATTTTGAAGCTAGTCTATAAATTAAGTGAACAATTAAACATTGGCCAAGAAATAAATATGATCCCTTCTCCTGCAAATCCAAAAGATTTATATGGTATGTTGCGATAACATTCCTGCTTTACTGACCATATAAGGCCGTCACTAGATCAGCGATCACATTAAGGGTTTGATTGCCGTTATCGTAGTCAGGTGAATACTCTGCGATTTCCAAACCGAGGAATTGTGGGTCATTATTAAATTGTTTTAGCGCTGTACATAAGGCTCTAGCCTTGAGTCCGCCCGGTTCTGGCACTCCCACAGCAGGCGCATCTTCAGGATCAATGGCATCGATATCGATACTAATTGCAAAATAGTCAGCATGTTTAAGTACTTGCTTGCATAGAATAGATAACAAACCTTTCAAATTTTTCTGTTTGATTTCGGTCATCGGTATTTCCATGACCTTTAAGCGCTTTAGCAAGTCGGCTTCAGCTTGCTCAAAGCTACGCACTCCAAAGAGTCCAAGGCAATTGGTATCTAAAACGGGTCCATCACCATATATGTCGCGTAATTGTTCATCACCTTGGCCAAGTAGCGCTGCGATCGGCATACCGTGTACATTTCCTGAAGGGGAGCTCACAAAGGTATGTGCATCCATGTGGGCATCTATCCAGATTAATCCTAATTTTTTAGCTGGGGCCTCATACTTTTCCAGTGCGGACATAACACCTTTCCATATCCCCATCGCATATGCATGCTCACCAGTGAAAAAGATAAATGGCTTTTTAGTTTTGATACAATTAAAAGATGCCATCTCAGCTTGATTGCATAACTGTTTTATTGCTTGGTGTTTCGCTAGCGAGGCGTCGGCCTCCAGTATCGGGAGCCAATTGAGATGCATGCCATGCTCATAGCATTGCTGAGTAAAATATTGTGAGTCACGTAAGGTAATAGGACCTTTACAACAGGCTTCATGGTTACCTGCAAGCCCTGATGCAATCCCTATTGTTTGTATCTGCAACATATTTGTCACCGCCTAATATCAGTTTAGCCTAATCTGAAAGTCGTGAAACCTTAAGCAAGAAACTAAATGGTCAATCAAACCAAGACAGCGATTACCGTACACATGGTATAACCAAAACCAATGGTGGTGGGTAGGAATGCCATACATACCATGATCTTGCCGAATAAGGTATCAGACTGGCCAGCACTAGGGTTTATAGCCTTTATAAAGAAACCAAATGGGTTATAAATAACGCCAATACACAGTAATACGATGACCCACTTTGGCAGCACGATATTCAAATGTAGGCAGACGAAGTAACTCACCACTAGTAACGAGGTCATCATTAGGTAGTCGACATGAGAGCGAATGAGATTATGCGTCGCCGGGAATATTTTTTTTAGAAACTTAACTTTGCCATAAACAATTAACGTCGCCAGCCATGCTTCAAGCAATGAAAAAATCATAACACCGGCGGCAACCACTAACAGCCACGCCATGGTAACCTCCGACAAACTCGCTGACGGCACCACAGAATTTAAGACAGTACTCACACATTATTCCTCTATTTAAATTAAACGTTTCAATACATAACAAAAAACAGCGCGTATTTAAGCCCAAAGCATCTAAAAAGTAGGTTGGGATGAGTAACACGAGCCCCAACGAAGCTTAATTTTAGACACAACATTGGGATTCTCTCCGTTCACCCCAACCTAGAAAGTAGCTTGTATAGCTAGTTTTTAAACTTTCAATGTCTCGGTATATGGAGGCCATCCAAGAGGTTTACCTGCTAATAAATGAAGATGGATATGGTAAACAGATTGCCCGCCATGTTCATTACAGTTCATCACTACGCGATAGCCATCTTCTGCAAACCCCATGTCTGCGGCGATCTGCTTGGCAACCCAGAATAAATGACCAAATAATGATTTATCACTTTCTTCCATATCATTGATGGTAACAATTGGTCTTTTAGGAATGATAAGTAAGTGCGTGGGTGCTTGGGGTTGAATATCCCTGAAGGCAAGCGATTGTTCATCTTCATAAACAATATCAGCCGGAATTTCACGGTTTATTATTTTAGTGAATAATGTTTCTGACATATTGCTATCGTCCCTTTTAATATTGAATAAGTTAAATTTTATTATTGTGCTTATATTATGCTGGTCTAGCTAATTTTGGCAGATCACCTGATAAACCGATCGCATATTTAACCACGCTATGCTTTGCAACACCCGCATGATTTGCAATCCCTAAGCCTAAATTACGGATAATTCTTAAGGGCAAATGATCATTACTAAAACCATAATAAAAAGCATCCATTAAGCGCATCATCGTTTGGTTTTCTGAACGACGTCGTTTTTGGTATTCATCCAAAACAGCTTTATCAGCAAAATTATGATTATTCATTACCGCTTGAGCCAGTACTTCAATTAATACTGCAGCATCCAGAAAGCCTAAGTTCACGCCCTGTCCTGCCAGTGGATTGATTGTATGCGCCGCATCGCCGGCAATCACCACGCCTTCTTTTACGTAATCGAGTGCATGTGATTTAAACAGTGGAAAACTCGCACGCGCTACAATTTTATTGAGCACTGGTAATTCTTTCGGGTATTTGCTTTGTAAGGTGGTTAGCAGTTCGGCATCACTCATATTTTTTAAGTGCTGGATTGAATCAGGCGAGTCATACCACACCAGTGATGCGTAATGGATCTTACCCCCGTTATGGTCAGCGCCACTATCTGCTAAGGGTAAAAATGCCATCGGGCCATGCGAAGTAAATGACTGCCAGGTAATATCTTCTTGCTTACCTTGGTATTCAACCGTACACACAAACGCTTGTTGTTCATATTGCTCGCGATACTGCCCGATATTCGCTTGTTCACGCACTTTAGATTGCGCACCATCAGCACCAATCACTAACTGAGCTTTTAGCTCGCCATTTTCTGCTAAGTTGATGGTCTTCTGTTCGCCTTGTAATTGCATACTCACAATTTGGTCAGGACAAAAAAGTTGAATATTGTCAAACTCTGCCATGGTCTCATGTAAGCCAAGCTGGACAATATCGTTCTCAACGATATGTCCCAAGTGACCTTCCCCTTGCCCAGGAAAAATATCATCTGCATTAAATTCAGTTCTGGCCCAAGTAGAGATATCAGGCAACCAGGCAGATAAACCATTTTTTGATGGTCGCTCATTCACGGCTAACCGACGATACGGGCAGACACGTTTATTTTCGATATGCTGCCAAGCGCCAACATGTCGCAAAACTTGTTCACTTGCAAAACTCAGTGCAGAAACACGAAGATGAGGCGCCTCGCCAGCGATAAATTCAGGCGGTGGCTGATGATCAACAATGCCTATTTTTAAGCCTGAGCGGGCCAAACCACATGCGATAGTGGTTCCGACCATACCAGCCCCCACGATCAGAACATCAAATTCACGACTCATTCAGTTGTCTCTTAAGAATAACGATTTTGTATGATATTAAGTTTTAAACCTCTCTATTATGCAAGAAGCCCAAACACAATCAAACTGATATAGCGAAAGATAGGGTGCATTGAGGTAAATGGAGAAGAGAAACACGTACATGATTTTGTTTTGTCCCATTATTCTCTGGGCGGTAGTTCAGGCAAACTACATGAAAGCCTAGAAAATTGGAATACGACCAAAACCACCAGTAGAAACTATTGGTGGTGAAGCATTGTGAAGTGAATTGGCCGAATATTAACTCGCTTTTTTCCGCGTTAACCAACTTGGCTTTTTAACACCAATTTTTGCGAAGCCTTCATTTAGGGTCATCGGGTGAGCCAAGGCGACATAATCCGTTAAGCTCATTTTAATAATTTCTTGGTGATTCCCTGCTCTAAAGGCGATGTCACCACCCTCTTCAAAGCCTTCATACATATATACCGGGATGTCATACAAGTTGCCAAAAGGCGGCATTGCACCGACTTCGCAGGCAGGGAACTGATCTTTAAATTCATCTTCGGTTGCCAACGAAACCAATTCAGTGCCCATTGCGTGCATAAATCGATCCCACCGTATCCGACAAGATGCTGGTAGAACGACCATTGACATACAGCCATCAAGCACAACCATGACGGTTTAGGCCATCTGGTCACCTTTGATATTAACGCGCTCCGCAATGTCTTTTGCGGTATATGCGACAGAATGTTCAATAGAAACATATTGAACGTCGTGAGAATCCAAATAACTTTTTAATTGATCAACTGGCATCGTAACCACCTCTAAATCTCTGGCAAGTTTGACGCTACAATGCGCCTGTACTTTTGAGTTCTTGATAAAAGCAATATTTGAGAGTTACTTTAATATTAGTCATGAAAGTTAAATATTTGAAGTAACGGACAGTATCTTTTTTGTTTCGAGTTATAGCTTCGACGATCACAATTATTTTTTCTGTGAACTAAATCCGATATAACACTTGTTTGCAAAAGAATGCAGAGATGTCAATCCGTTATACATTTTCACCATCCATAAAAAAAGCGACCAATAGGCCGCTTTAACTGAATACACTTTCTCCTCGAAAGTGATGAATAAAATCAGTGTTATACCGTGTGCATGTGTACGTCTTGCTGAGGAAAAGGAATACTAATCCCTTCTTTATCAAAGGCCTTTTTAACGGCTTCATGCATGCAAAAATAAACCCCCCAGTAATCTGCAGTATTGACCCAAAGCCTAACGGTAAAGTTAACAGAACTATCGGCCAATTCCGATACAACGATCATCGCTTCAGGGTCTTTCAATACTCGGGAGTCTTCAGCTGCAAGCGTCTGAAGGATCGACTTAGCCTTATCAATGTCGTCGCTATAGCCAATACCAAATGCTAAATCTACTCGGCGAGTTAACTCTTGATTAATATTTACCATGCTGCTATTTGATAATGGCCCGTTCGGAATAATGACTATACGGTTATCAGCAGTATTTAATACCGTATTAAATATTTGAATATTTTTTACAGTCCCAATATGACCTTGCGCTTCAATTAAATCACCTACTTTGAATGGCTTAAACATCAGAATCAACACACCACCAGCAAAATTGGCTAAGCTACCCTGTAACGCTAACCCGACCGCTAAACCTGCCGCACCTAAAACCGCAATAAATGAAGTTGTTTCAATGCCAATCATTGATGCAACTGCAATTAATAACACCCCTTTTAATAAGGCTGACAATAAACTACCAATAAAAGAACCTAGGGTTGGGTCTGCTTTCGCTATAAAGTGATTTTGGGTTGTGGTCACAAACCGCTTAATTATCCAAAGCCCGATAATTAATGTCAGAATCGCTAAAATAAATTTGGGCCCATGCTCAATCGCCATCATGTAAGCCATATCTATGTACTTTTCCATTTGATCTGTGGTGTCGGTGATATTTTCCATGTTTATATTCCGTTAGGTGGATGTTCGTAGGGCATTTACTTATTATATTGCTATCAAAATGGCAGCTTAGAATAGCTATCCTGAATCGTCAACGAAAAGTAATTAAACCTCCAACTTACTTTAAATCGCTTATTAAAGGTGTCTATGGTTAACATAAACAGGCTCAATGAAAATCTTCATAAAACCTTAGCAAAAGGGCGAGTCGCGATCAGCCAACCAGCGGGATGTCCCAAAATCAGCCTGCATCTGTTTGACCCTCAAGTTTTAGAGGGACCTTTAAGCCACGATGAAGCACAAGCAGTGGTCGCTGAGCCAGCCTATTGGTCATTTTGTTGGGCGAGCGGCCAAGTATTAGCACAATTCATTCTATCGCACCCCGAAAGCGTGAAAGATAAAGTGGTGGTTGATGTCGGTAGTGGTTCTGGCATTGTCGCTATTGCTGCTGCATTATCAGGCGCTAAGCAAGTTTATGCCTGCGATATTGATCACGATGCATTAGATGCCATTGATGCCAATGCACAAGAAAACCAGGTAAGCATTCACTTGATTACTCATCTGGATGAAGTCAAAGAGACCATTGATTTAATCACTGCCGCTGACGTGCTTTATGACCGGGATAACTTTTCACTTTTAACCCAATTTACAGAAATAGCTGCTGAAGTGTTATTAGCCGACTCACGTGTAAAAACCTTACCCGTCAATCACTACCAACTCCAAACGACCATCGAAGCCCGTACATGGCCTGACTTGAATGAATTTGAAGAATTTAATCAGGTACGTATTTATGCTTCGTCACTTTAAAAAACAAGCGATTTAAAGGCATCGAAAACAATTTAAAATATAACACGACACCTAAAATATCGGCACACCAATCCCATAATGAAAAGTCACGATAAGGTAAGTAAGCTTGCACCACTTCAATCACCAAGCCAAATACTACCAAGCCAATGATAAGATAACGCTTTTTATTATAAGGGTGCGCTATATGTGAGAAAAATGCCATGATCATAAAGCCCGTTGTATGTAGGAACTTATCATTTAATGCTGGCTGCAAGCCCGCTTCAGCGGGCGAAAATGCAATCACGCACCCCGCAATAACAGCAGTATAAAACACCACTTTATTCAACCAAATAGTCCTGATAAAAAAATTAATTGTAGAATGTAATAAATATAACGCTTTCAAAACCGTATAATCTCTGCTGCTGGCGATGTAATTGAATCGCTGCATTATATAGGAATTTAACCATTGATGGGCTGGCGAGCGGCATTGCAAGCGCACCTCATCAACATCACATCAAGGCACGTTTATGAATGGCAATTTTTTTCGAGGTTTAAGCTATCTCATTCAAGGGTTCAAAATCATCTGTCAGCCAAAATTCCGTCTATTTTTACTCGTGCCCTTTTGCGTCAATGTCGGATTATTTACCTTATTAATTCTTTGGGCAAAGAGCTTATTTTCTGGCTGGATGACCTCGTTATTAAGTTGGATGCCTGAATGGTTAGGCTTTCTAGAATGGCTGTTTTGGGGTGTTTATTTAGTCGTGATATTGATGACCCTATTTTACGGTTTTATCGCCGCCGCGAATCTGATCGGCGCCCCTTTTTATGGCTATCTTGCCGAAATGACCGAAAAGCATCTCACAGGAAAAGACAATGAAGTCGAATTTTCCTGGAAGGAACTCGCCAGGCTCATCCCAAGTACCGTTAAACGTGAATTACAAAAAATCCTCTACTATTTACCTCGTGTATTAGGCCTTTTGATTCTTGGACTTATTCCCGGTTTAAATGTTTTTGCCGCACTTGGCTGGATCATATTCTCAGGCTGGATGATGGCTATTCAGTATATTGACTACCCTGCCGATAATCACAAAATGAGTTTTCCTGAGATGAGAAGTTATCTATCGGCCCACCGATTTACCGCACTAGGGTTTGGCATGATAACCTTTGGAGCCACCCTTTTTCCCCTGCTAAACTTCTTGGCATTACCAGCAGCGGTGTGCGGCGCAGTCGCTTTTTGGGTCAATGAAAAATCAGGTGTCGGGAACATCAATATGGAGATAGGTGCTAGTAGTACGCCAGAAAGACTACGGTAAGGCAATATAACGACAGTGGAAATGGATTCCGGCCGAAAAATACGCCGGAATGACGCGTTATTTACATAACAGAGGCCGTGCAAAAACCGCATCTAGTCCGGTGATCGTTATTTCACCGCGTAATCTAAAGCGAGCCCAACAAACATGACGAACCCGACCCAATTGTTATTTAAAAATGCTTTAAAGCATTCCTCGCGATAACGTAGTCGAATCAGATGTTGTTGATAAATAAAGAGGATGGATGCACTCACCACTCCGAGAAAGTAAAACTGGCCTAACTTCAGCTGGTCGCCAATCATACAAAAGGTCAAGATAACCAATATCTGTAAAAAAGCGATAATGCCACGGTCAGCCTGCCCAAATAATATTGCGGTTGATTTTACGCCTATTTTTAAATCATCTTCCCTATCTACCATCGCGTACATCGTGTCGTAAGCCACCGTCCATAAAACCGTCGCGGTATAAATGAGCCAAATAACCGTCGGTAGCTCATTTATTTGTGCCGCATAAGCCATCGGCACAGCCCAGGCAAATGCCGCCCCCAAGACAACTTGCGGCAAGTAGGTATAGCGCTTCATAAAAGGATAAGCGGCTGCTAGCGCGACCGCACCAAACGAAAGATAAATCGTGAGTTCATTTGTTTGTAGTACCAGTAAAAAAGCAATGAGACACAGTGACACAAAGAAAATCAGCGCATTTTTAGCCGTTATATCACCCGTAACTAAAGGCCGATCTTTGGTGCGCTCAACGTCGCCGTCAATATTTCTATCGGCAAAGTCATTAATCACACAACCTGCTGAACGCATTAACACGACACCGGCAACAAAAATAGCCAGCACATCAAGCGAAGGTATCCCTTCAGCGGCCAGCCACAAAGCCCAAAGTGTAGGCCATAAAACTAAAAAAATGCCGACCGGTTTATCTACTCGGGCGAGTTTTAAGTAGTTATTGATATTCGAATTAAAAACTTTAATCACAAGTGCTCTCTCTTTCCCTGTTTACTCAAATTTTGAAATGAAAACCAACCCAATTATTAACACCTATTGCGGCGTTTTATTCTTCAACATTGCTTCAAACACTCGAGGCATAAATAATTCACTCACCAGTAGTGGTTTGTCATGTAATAAAAATACCGAACGACGACCATAAATACCTTTCAGGTGCTTCGAGATCGGCATTGAAATTTCAAGCGGCTTTCGGTGCATGGTTCTGGATTTAAACAAAAAAGCACCTAAAGGCCGATTACCCATAAATTGTAGCTGCTTTTCAGCTCCTGATAGGGTTGAATTAGGAATCACGCTTCTTGCGGTCACCCAGACGTCACCAAAGCATAGTAATTCCACTTCACGAATGAGTGCTTTTTGTCGAACGGGTATCTTCAGTACTTTCATTTCGTCTCGTGATGGGTATCCCCAGCCTTGAAAAGTCACCCGTACAGAAAAATCACCCTGAGACGCTTTCACTAAACGCTTCGTGAGGGACCCCGCATCCAACACCCACGACCGCCTATCTCTGGGTAAAGCGCTTTCCGGTACGCGTCGAAAACGTCGCCATACCATTTCTCCTTGCTTAGACCACACCGTTTACAAACCCTCTGTCGTATTTAAATACTGTATTCATACCCGCAAGCATAAACTTGGTGCAAGCAGCAGACTGCTGCATGTCCTGATGAATATTTATTTGTGACATAAATCGACCTGAATTAAAGGGAAAATGTTCGGAAGCCAATTATATCTTCAAGTACAAAGCGGGCAAGTGCTATCTTGCTTAATGCCTACACATATAAAGTAGACATACAGACAAGCCATTAACTAATACGCCCTACTTTTAGAAAGGGGTTTTATTCTTAACCTTCATACTTGACATTGTCTTGAATCAGTTACCAACTTGGCACCAGATCGATGGTAGGTCAAACGGCTTTGTGAGACGCCACACCTTATCAAAGACTGAAGGGAGCATATAGCAGCATATGTTGGGTCTATTACGGGAACAGATAGATTAGCCTCTTGTAATCCTTTTGCAACGACATCAACGACTCCCACCATCGCAGTACACCCTAATATTATGGCCTCCGCTCCGTCTTCTTTAATCGCTTTTATGCTTTGAATAAGAAGGTGCTCAATAAGCTTATCCTGATCAGTTAAATCCTGAACAGGCATATCCACATGCCTAATTGAAGCAAGGTTATCTGTAATGCCCAAATCTCTAGCTTCTGATTCAAGCATTGCTATTACATTTGGCAAGACAGTTACAATCGAAAATTTGTGCGCAACGGATAGTGCCATTAGCGCCGCACCATCAAAGCCACCCACCACAGGAATATCAACTAGCTCTCTAGCGATAGAAACGCCTGGTGAACCTGCACAATCTACAAAGACACCATCAAAACCATTTTTCTCGGCATCTTGGGACAAGCTAATAATGTCTGCAGTGTTTAAATATTCTGCATAACGGCTTTCAATGAAACAAGTACCTTCCTTTACATTTTTATATTCAGCTACAAAATCAGGCGCAAGCACTTTTTCCACTTCTTTCTTGATTGCAGCATTAAATTTAGTCGCAACGACAGGAATAATTACTAATATTTTTTTTTGTGTATCCATTATTATTTTCTCCATTATGCATTAACTAAAATTTGAGTATGTACAGGTTGTAACTCGTATTGAATCATCCCGAAGTTATCTGAAAAATTTTTAAACAGTTGCTCAATATACTCTAAGCCATTGCCCCATTTTTTATAATAAGCGACCAATGGTTCATCACCCAATATTGAAGGCATAGCCGTGAATAATGCCAACTCCTTCAGATAATATTTCACCCCTTCAGTAACTGATATATTCAAGACTGAACGCGAAGCTAATCTCGACTCTAGATACTGATAAGTAAGGGTATTTACACAATGTTTAAAATCAGAATTAACGGTGTATTCTTCTAGAATCAAATTGTAGTTATGTAAATACGTTTCATTTATTTCTACATCTTCTGACCAGTTAATTACTGAGAGATTAGTCATGCTTAAATCATTTTTTAATACTTCAATCGCTCTAAATAGACGATTATTTGTTTGATTATTATCTTTCTTTGCTTTTTTCTTCGCTTTTTCAAAAGAGTAACCAATACCCATATAGTTATGAATATGTGGTTCATCAGGGACTACTAGGTAAATTTTGGGAGATCTTTGGCTAATTCCGCGCAAAATATCGACCATATTCTGCTCTGTAAAGTAGCCATTTCCTGGACTCATACCAATTAAAACACTTCTTTTCCCAACATTGTTTAATCCAGTGCGATAAAACTTAGTACTTTCATTGCTTGAAATAATTAAAGTATTCGTTAAAGCTTTTTGCATAGCTCTTTCCTTAGACTAAAAATTTAAGAGCCGAAGTCTATCAGCCGATAACAGAATAAGT
>Ga0105348_1001216_pt1 | contig 17583 bp, 16 predicted proteins | sample EN8Hudsemesocosm_2_FD_83504 | JGI IMG/M metagenome (GOLD analysis project Ga0105348, IMG submission 83504) | Methane-oxidizing microbial communities from mesocosms in the Hudson Canyon - EN8C Hudson Canyon | ecosystem: Environmental > Aquatic > Marine > Cold seeps | place: Hudson Canyon... | reverse complement strand
CTTCTGGATCGGCCACTCGATAAAGATCAAAGTGACATACGGTTAGAGGCTTCTTTTGAGTAGTGATAACGTCATAAGTTTCAACCAAGGTATAAGTCGGGCTTTTTACTGGGCCAAGATAATCAAAGCCACGCATCAAGCCTCGGCTAAACGTGGTTTTACCTGCGCCCAACTCGCCTTCTAAAAATATCAGGCCACCATCAATCGCAGCAGTAGAGAATATTGCAGCGCACTGACCAGCAAAGGCCATCATTTTTTCTTCACCGATAATATCAATCATTTGTATCTGCTCTTCTTTCTACTTCTAGTTCCGAATCTTGATTTTGATTTTTTTGGACTTGAATAGCACTACGTATAAAAGGTAAAAGATCCGTCGCTAGCAAACCAATTTCTCCGTGCTCAGAACTGGCATAATCAGCAGACCTACTATGAACGCAGCAGGCTAATTTCGCTGCCATTAACGGAGACAATCCTAAGGCAATAAATTGCGCTAACACAGCAGCCGCAACTCCAGACAGGATATCTCCCATGCCTCCGGAGGCCATTCCTGGATTTCCATTTAAACATCGATAGCAAGCTAGCTCACCCAATGAATTACGACCTGCGATCAAACTGTACTGGCCTTTCAAAATTACCGTGCAATGATATTTTTCAACCAGAGCAATCACCGCATGCAAGCGATCAGCCTGCACTTCAGCAGTACTGATATTCAATAAGCGTCCAGCTTCAGCAGGGTGAGGAGTAATAATCACATCATGGCCAAAAAAATCAACCGCTGAGCCTGTGATTAACGGTTTCGCCGCTAGAAGATTGAGTCCATCTGCATCAAGCACCATGGCTCTCGATTGAGTCGAAGCTTCAATTTGCTGCAAGACGGTTTGTAATAATAATTGGCCAAATGCCTGTTGACCTAAACCCGGACCTACCACCAGCACCTTATTTTCATTCTGTTCAGCGGCAATGAATGGCAGCAGCTCTAAACCAGAGTTTATGCCCGAAACCATAATTTCGGGGCAACGGCTGATAGAAGCACTGATGTGTTCTGGCCTTGTTGCACAGCTCACTAAACCCGCACCACTGACCAACGCAGCCTGCGATGCCATTAAAGCAGCACCCGCATAACCATAGTCACCACCAATCACCTGCACATGGCCGTGATCACCTTTATGGCTCTCTAGAGCGCGCATAGGCAATAACTGATCATTGTCTTGCAGCACTTGCCAACTAATGTCAGTGACAAGGACCTTCGTTTTGGGACTTGTCAGGGGCTCAATATGAGATAAATTCATTCTATGCTGTATGCCTAAGCGTTTCTTTGGCAGAATTATACGTCCTTGGCGGTAAGATGGCGAAGGTATAATCATTGCGGTAATAACGAAAATCTCATGACACAAATAGCGTTATCTCAAAGCGAACTCCAAGATTTGGCTGATAAGATCAAAGTATGGGGCCGTGAACTAGGCTTCCAGCAAATCGGCATCACTCACATCGAGCTTGGTGAGCATGAAACACATCTAAAAGAATGGCTCGCTAAAGGCTATCACGGCAGCATGGAATACATGGCTGCTCACGATAATATGCGCAGCCGTCCTGCAGACTTATTGCCCGGCACATTACGAGTGATCAGTGCTCGCATGGATTATCTGCCCGCCGATGCGCGCATTAAAGAACAGCTGCAAGACAAGTCTCTGGCCTACGTTTCACGCTATGCTCTGGGTCGTGATTACCACAAGGTGATTCGTAAACGCTTAACCCAACTGGGTAAAATGATCGAAGAAGAAGTCGGTCATGGCTACCGAGCTTTTGTCGATAGCGCGCCTGTTTTAGAGCGCGCTCTTGCCAGTAACGCTGGCCTAGGCTGGTTAGGTAAAAATACCATGCTGATCAATAAAAAGGCCGGTTCGTATTTCTTCCTTAGCGAACTGTTAACCGATCTGCCATTACCCATTGATCAGCCTGATAATAAAAACCACTGCGGCAGCTGCACCTCTTGTATCGACATCTGCCCGACTCAAGCTTTTGTTGGTGATCAGGTTTTAGATGCTAGACGCTGTATTTCTTACCTTACGATCGAGTTAAAAGGTCCGATCCCTACTGACCTGCGTAAAGGCATGGGCAACCGCATTTTTGGTTGCGATGACTGCCAGCTATGCTGCCCTTGGAACCGCTTTAGCAAAACCACCCAGGAAACTGACTTTACTCCTCGTCATCCACTCGACAACGCGACCTTACTAGAGCTCTTTGCTTGGGACGAGGCAACTTTCCTAAAACATACCGAAGGCAACCCTATTCGCCGTACGGGTTATCAAAATTGGCTGCGTAATATCGCCGTCGCACTAGGTAATGCACCAACCAGCATCCAGATCATTGAAGCACTCAAGCAACGCTTACCAGAAGCCAGTGAGCTAGTAACAGAGCATATAGAATGGGCCTTAACTCAGCATTCGGAATAACACACTTCAACCCTCTTATATCGTGGCGATTTCTATAATTTAACTATACTGATGTAGAGTCTAATTTATGTCGAGAGCTGCCATGCCTTCCGCGCCCATTCCAGAGAACGAACAATCCCGCTTAGAAGCTTTAAACGAACTAGGGATTTTATATACGCCTCTGGAAGATAGGTTTGACAGTATCACGCGCACAATATGTCGCTTATTTGATGTTCCCATTGCTTACGTTTCTCTGATTGATACTGATACTCAGTGGATCAAGTCCATCCAAGGGCTAGAACTGGTTGATTTACCCAGGAATACATCCATATGTGCGCATACGTTATTAGTTGAAGAGTGTATCGTCTGTGAAGACCTGACCCAAGACGGGCGCTTCAATGATTCGTTATTTGTAACAGAAGGCTTGAAACTTAGATTTTATGTCGGCTTTGCTCTAAAGAGCCGAGGGCAGAACATTGGAACGCTGTGCATGGTTGATATCAAACCACGCCAGTTTAGTGCAAATGATCTTGCAGCTATGCGTGACATCTATACCTGGGCGCAGACTGAAGTAAACCTGACACAACTGAGTGAAGTTCAGGTCCAATTGATTACAGATTTAGACCAAGCTCAACGTGAAGCTAAACTAGACGGCCTTACAGGCCTATGGAATCACATTACCGCTAAAGATATTTTACGTAGAGCCTATCACCGCCATTTATTAACACTTTTTCCACTGACCGCAATGATGGTCGACATTGATAATTTCAAGCAAATTAATGATGATTATGGGCATCCCTTTGGCGATAGTGTCATCGAACAAATCAGCAAGGTATTACGTACTTCATTACGTCCAAGCGACGCAATAGGGCGCTATGGGGGTGATGAATTTTTAGTGATTTTAGAGAACTGCCCTTTTGATAGAGCAGAAGAGTTAAGCAGCCGTATTTTAGAGCACATTAATACCCTGACTTTTGATCATAATGGTCAATCGGTAACAGTGAGCATTAGTATTGGCTTATCAGCAACAGACAGAGAGTCAATTAATAGCCCAGAACAGTTGTTAGAAGCGGCAGATAGAGGCTTATATGATGCAAAAGAAAGTGGCAGAAATTGCGCTAAGGGCTAGCTACTAGCCCTTTTCATCATCGAAGGTAGCTTAAACAATATCGCGGTCACGATAACCTAACAAATAGAGCACACCATCAAGACCCAGCGTCGAGATAGACTGTTTAGCGGATTCTTGCACCACAGGCTTCGCACGAAAGGCGATACCTAGACCTGCAATACTTAGCATCGGTAAATCATTAGCACCATCACCGACGGCGATGGTTTGTTCTAAGCGAATGCCTTCTTTTTCGGCAATTTCACGCAATAGCTGAGCTTTACGATTACCATCAACCACGGTACCCGTTACTTTACCTGTAACGATGCCATCTTCCATATCCAACTCATTAGCGAAGACATAGTCAATACCCAGCTTATCTTTTAGGTAGTTGCCAAAATAGTTGAAGCCACCCGAAAGAATCACAGTGGTATATCCCAAAGAATTCAAGTTTCGAATCAGACGCTCGGCACCTTCAGTGACCGGCAAGCGCTCGGCAATTTCTTGCAGCACATCACCACTCAAGCCTTTCAGCAGAGCCACTCGTTCATGGAAGCTTTCTGTGAAATCTAGCTCACCCCGCATGGCGCGCTCAGTAATTTCAGCAACTTGTTCACCCACGCCTGCAGCGGCGGCAAGTTCATCAATCACTTCGGCTTCGATAAGCGTTGAATCCATATCAAAAGCGACAAGGCGACGATTACGGCGATAAACGTTATCTTCTTGAAAGGCGATATCTACATCTAGATCATTCGATACTGTTAAGAATTTTTCTCTTAAGATCGCTTGATCCGCATCGCCACGAACAGAAAATTCAACACAAGCTCGTGTTGGAATTGAGCTATCGAGCTCTTGCTCAAGCGGCACTCGGCCTGTGAGGCGAGTGATGTTATCAATATTCAATTCGTTTTCCGCAACGATGGCGGTAATACGCGCAATATGTTCTGCACTGATCGTGCGGGCAAGTAAGGTAATGATATGACGATCTTTACCTTGTCCCGATACCCATTTTTCATAGCTTTCACTATCAACCGGAGTAAAGCTTACCGTTAGTCCGATTGCATGGGCTTTAAATAATACATCTTTCAGCACGGGTGCAGATTCTGCAGTAGAAGGAATCGCTGCGAGTATACCTAACGATAAGCTGTCATGAATTTCGGCTTGACCGATATCCAAAATAGTCACCTTATACTGCGCTAGGATCGCTGTGATATTTGCGGTTAAACCTGGTTTATCCGCCCCACTTACTCGAATTAAAACTAACTCTGTCACGAATCTGCCCTCGAACCTGCTCTTCAATATGAAGAGCGACTAATGCTTAAAGTTTTTCTACTTCTGCTTGTAAATCTGCCACTACGCCACGAAGTTCTTGAATAAGATCAACCGTTTCGTGAACTGATAATGCGCGCTGGCAATCAGTACTTATAAGATATAGACCTTTAGCCAATTTTTCGCTTTTTTCTTGTAAGGCTTGTTTAGTATCGCTCATCACTATATTCCCGCTACAAAATTAATATTGATCTAGCTGTTGCCAGATGGCGCGTATCATACCATCATCTAGGTAGAAATGTTTGTTATCGGGTATAGAATTCAATGGCTCGCTCCGCAGTAAAAATCAGTCAGCGCTTAACCACCAGCCAGCAATGGGCCGCCTTCATTGCTTTAGCGATTCTTATCACTGGCTTCACCTTTAGCTACTTGGTAACCAGTCAATTACGCCAGCAGCTAGTATTTCAACAGCAGACATTAGCCACCAGCTTGGTCAAAGATGCCAGCGTATTATTACATGCCAGCCTAAGAAATGACGATCGAATCAGCGCTAATGTCATTTTAAAAGACTGGGTCGATAAAGAATTGATTTTGTCGGCAACGCTTTACAACTCAACGCAGCAGCCTATAGCTGAACAAGGTCTCGTTGAGCTTGGCAGTTATGACATTTTTTGGCTGAATCAACCCGTGACTAATGATGAGCAACTTATCGGCCACTTACGCGTCGCCATCAATATGCATCAAGCTCACAGCATCAGCCAGCGCAATGCCGCGCTACTACTGCTCTCTAGTATCATGTTGAGCGTTATTGCAGGATTATTGGCTTACTTCTGGGGTGAGCATGTTTTGCGTGCTAATCAACGTCAAATTGAGGTGTTAGAAAACTTACGCCTCAACAAGTCTCTGGATATCATCAAAGAGAGCGCAAGCAGTCAAAATGATCAAGCATTAAACAATGCTATCAACAGCCTTATCAGACAAAAACAGCATAAAATATCGATCAAAAAATCCTTCGACAACTTTATGGCAAGCCCACATTTATCTAAGTCGAAAACCCTCACCTACCATCATAGCGCTTTATTATTTATCGAAATTCAAGGGTTAAAAGAATTACAACAGAGCTTATCGGCCAGTGAATTAAGCGAAACCCTTAACGGCTACCAGCAATTATTATCCCACGCAGCCAAACTGTATAACGGCACCGTAGACCGCTACATGGGGGATGGGATATTAATCATATTTGGTTATCCTGATAAAGATCCACGTGATGCAAGCCATTGTCTGTATGCCGCACAGCTATTCTTAGGGCTTGTGCAAGAGCTTCAACACAATGACCGCCAGCTACAACAGTTAAGCTTTAAGCTTTCAGCCCATTGGGGGCCGGTACTGATCGCGCCGTTAGAAATGAATCAACAGCATCAATTTAGCTTAATCGGCGATACCGTTCACTGGACGGCCCAGCTCGCGATGCAAAGTAAAAAGATGCAGTTATTAGTCAGCAAAGATCTCATTGATCAGTTGAGTGATGCGGATCAGATACTCTGGCAGCCCGGCCCTAGCCTGATGGACCTTAATGCCTGTGAACACGAAACCCAATGGCTCGATGCCTTACCCGATACCGCAGAGAAGCTAATCGATCGCCAAGTGAAACACATAATGGCGATGAAAGAGAAAGTCTAACCTTCAGGAATCAGCTTCGATTTTACGCCATACTGAGGACCAAACCCCTGCCAAGTATCGATCAATTAGATCACAATCGATTCTTGGCTTAATAATACTTCATGACCTAGTGATAACTCCGCCAATAAAGTATCTCCAACTTCCAGCGGTCCAACACCGGCAGGCGTCCCAGTCAAAATGACATCACCCGGCTGCAAGCTAAAGTGTTCACTCATATGAGCAATTAAAGGCAAGATTGAAAATAACATCTCTGCGCTACTGCCTTGTTGTTGTAACTTCGCATTTTTTTCTAGTTTTAAGCCAATAGACTGCCAAGCATCCATCGATGCTAGATTAACCGAGACAAAATCGGTCAGTGGACAAGCACCATCAAAGCTTTTCGCCCGTTCCCAAGGATGCCCCTTGTCTTTTAATTGTGCCTGCACATCGCGCAAGGTCAAATCCAGACCTAACCCTATACCCGCAATACTCGTAGCAACCTGCTCTTCGCTGGCATTTTTCAAGGTTTTGCCAATTAAGATCGCAATTTCAAGTTCGTAATGAACACTGCCGTGACCTTGGGGAATAGAAAAGTCAGGGGACATGGGGACCGCACTAGTCGCGGGTTTTATGAATAATATAGGGCTCGTAGGAATAGGATTATTGAGCTCTTTTGCATGAGCGGCATAATTGCGCCCAACACAAACAATTTTTCCCAAAGTTTGAGGATATAGCTGCTGATCTAATTTAAGTTCCACAATCGAAAATCCTGAAAATACTTATTATATCGCAAAAATGCAAAGCAATGACCCTCAGCTATACTTTAATGACATACACTCGATATCGTGACTAAGTTGCCTATTAATGCCAATACAGCCAGTGCCACAGCTAATCCAGCTAATTACACAAAGCACCCAGCCGTCATTATTAATCGACATTAATACGAGCTACGTAATTGAGATCAATACTCCTTTCACTAACCTTTTAAATATCAATAAGAAAGAGCTATTAAAAAGCACGTTCCATGATCGAATGATAAAAAAAGCGACTCAACTGATCGAAAAAGATTTTATTTTTTTAATTACGAGATTTTTTTTGCTAATCGAATTTTCCTTATTGTCGCAGAAGTAAGAGAACAATTTTTGATCGCCCATATACAAGAAAAATTCAATCACAACATGCCAAGCAGCCATCTAATCAATATTCTAGATAGCCTAGGCGCGTATGTGTATTGCAAAGATACCAACTACAACTTCACCTATTGTAATAAAATAGTGGGGGAACTTTTTGGTATCGATCACCATACTATATCGGGCACCGTAAGTGATTTTATAGCAGAATCCAGTGCTAACAACGTTCACGACAATATTGACAGCTTAGTTATTAAAGAAAGACAAGAAATTGAAATTGAAGAACATGTTTATATTAACAACATAGATCAACACCGAACCTACTTATCGGTTAAAAAACCACTTTTTGGCAAAGCAAATGAAGTCGTTGGTCTTTTTGGAATTTCCACAGATATAACTTCATATAAAGCCATTGAGAAAAAAATTCGCCATAGCGAACAAAAACTCAATACCATTTTAGATAATGTTGCCGCTTATATTTATATCAAAGACATCAACCTTAAATTCACCTACGTCAACAAGATGACCACGAATTTATTAAACCTCAAAGAAGAAGAAATTATTGGTTACTCAACGGACGAATTATTAGAAGATAAAATCGCAAAAGAATTTCGCTATCTCGACCACGAACTATTGAGTACTAAAAAAGTCATTAGCGGTATTGAAAAGCTTGAAACAAGAAATGGTGATTTATTTTACTGGACGGTAAAAGCGCCACTCTATGATGAAGACAATAACATTTCTGGTCTAATTGGTATGTCTACGGACATTAGCGAACAGAAAAAACTAGAGCAGCAATTAGAGAAAACAAATCATGAACTTCAGTACAAGATTAATGAGATAACCAAGCTGCAAGCGACGCTATGGGAGCAAGCGACTCAAGATCCGCTTACGCAACTATTCAACCGCCGCTATTTTAATGAGATATCACAAAGTGAAATTTCAAAATCCATTCGCAGCAATATACCACTGTCTCTATTACTAATTGATGCTGATCATTTCAAACAGATTAATGACTTATTTGGTCACGACATTGGAGACAAGGTTTTAATTCATTTAGCTAAAATAATGATCGAGCAATGTCGTGATTCCTATATCGTTTGCCGTTTTGGCGGAGAAGAGTTTGTTATTTTATTACCCGGTATAGATCAAGTAACAGCATTCTCACGGGCTGAGCAGATTCGTACCTGCTTTAAAAAAGAGATTACTGAATTTTTGCGGGGCCATGAGACAACCCTTTCTATTGGACTTTCGATGTGGAATAAAAAATTAATCGATTTGGAAGGATTAACAAAAGCCGCAGATCAAGCCATGTATCAAGCGAAACATAATGGGCGTAATCAGGTTATTATTTATACCGAAGAATCTGCCAATAAATAAAAATAGAAAAGGAGCAAGCCGATACTTGCCCCCTACCAAGTTGTTATTTCAACTCACTTATTACATATCAATCAGCTTGCCCGGATTCATAATGTTTTTCGGGTCAAAGGCCGCTTTCACTGCGCGCATATAGCCAATCTCTGCCGCACTACGGGTATATTCAAGATAAGGTTTTTTGGTCATGCCCACACCATGCTCTGCAGAAACAGAACCATTGTATTTCTCAACAATTTCAAATACCCAAGTCGACACTTTGGCACACTGCTCGAAGAAAACTTCTTTCGCTAAGTCATCAGGTTTCAAAATGTTTAAGTGCAAGTTGCCATCACCAATATGACCAAACCAGATGATTTCGAAATTTGGATATTCACGCGTCACAATTTCTTCAATTTCATTTAAGAAAGGCGGTACTTTAGAAACAACAACAGAAATGTCGTTTTTATACGGCGTCCATTCCGCAATCGTCTCGGAAATATCTTCACGCAAACGCCATAGGTTTTGTGCTTGAGTTTCAGATTGGCTCATTACGCCGTCTAATACCCAGCCTTCTTCCATGCACTTCTCGAACAGCTCCATCGCTTGATCGATATGGCCTTCGGTTTCTGCTTCAAATTCTAATAGTGCGTAATATTCTGCTTCGGTTTCGAACGGTGCAGGTACATCTCCACGAGCAACGACTTTACGCATCGCTTTATCAGAGAAGAACTCAAACGCGGTTAAATCGATATTGGTTTGGAAAGTATTCAGCACACTCATGATGGCTTCAAACTCAGGCACGCCTAAAACCAATACCGTTAAGTTCTTCGCCGGGCGGGTTAAACGCATGGTCGCTTCAGTCACAAAACCTAAAGTCCCTTCGCCGCCGATAAACAATTGACGCATGTCGTAGCCAGTATTGTTTTTCACTAGGTCTTTATTCAGCTCTAGAATATCGCCTTTACCGGTTACAACCGTTAAACCCGCAACCCAATCACGAGTCATACCATAACGAATTACTTTAATGCCACCAGCATTCGTGCCGATATTGCCACCAATCTGGCTAGAGCCTGCAGAAGCAAAATCGACTGGGTAGAATAAACCTTGTTCTTCAGCGTAGTTTTGCAATTGCTCGGTAATCACACCGGCGCCACAACGAACCGTTTTATCCATGGCATTAAAGCCAGAGATGCTATTCATGTAATCGAACGCGACGACCACTTCGCCATTTGCGGCAACAGCGCCAGCACTCAGACCCGTGCGGCCACCAGAAGGCACTAGAGCAATTTGATGCTCATTCGCGAGCTTAACAATCGCTTGCACTTGCTCGGTAGTTTTAGGAAATACGATAGCAGAAGGATTCGGCGGATAGATCTTAGTCCAGTCCTTACCAAAGGTTTCTAACGAATCAGCATCGGTTTTTACTTTATCGTCACCAACAATGGCTTTCAGTTGGCTTTCTAATTCTGCTTGGCTTAAAGAAGTCTGAGACTGTGTCATCTAAATATCCGCTTACTTAAATTGTTCATATTTGGGCGTATTCATCGGTATTTTGCTGAAATTCAGCGTTTTGTAGGAACTTTCGTGCCGACATGCGAGAAATTCACGTTCAAGATACAAACTTTTCATCATTCGCCCCCATCAAAAGGGGACACTTTAATTGTCGCGTATGTTAGCATACGCGCCTAATTTTTAAGAGCCTTTGATGAAAACTTGGTTAGGCAAAAAGCCGACCAGTTAGTCAAAGGTTGATGCGATTTTTATATTCACATATAGGTATCTTCATGAGCCAGACTTCACTCGATAAAAGCAAAATCAAGTTTCTACTACTTGAAGGTGTACACCAGAGCGCTGTAGACACATTGACAGCGGCTGGTTATAGCAACATCGACTATGTAAAGTCGGCTTTGCCTGAAGACGAATTAAAAGAGCGCATCAAAGACGCGCACTTCGTTGGTATCCGTTCACGTACACAGTTAACGGCTGATATCTTCGATTCAGCTGAAAAGTTAATTGCTGTGGGTTGTTTCTGCATCGGCACTAACCAGGTTGACCTGAAAGCGGCAACTGAACGTGGTATCTGTGTATTCAACGCGCCTTATTCCAATACTCGCTCTGTAGCCGAGCTATCTTTGGCTCAAGCGATCTTATTGATGCGCGGCGTACCTGAGAAAAGTGCTCAGTGTCATCGTGGTGAGTGGGTTAAGTCTGCGGTTAACTCTTATGAGATCCGTGGAAAGAAGCTAGGCATCGTTGGTTACGGCAGCATTGGTACTCAGCTTTCTGTGATGGCTGAATCTATGGGCATGGAAGTTTACTTCTATGACGTAGTCACTAAACTCCCTCTAGGTAACGCAACTCAGGTTGCTACGATGGAAGAGCTACTTGGCATGTCTGACGTGGTTTCTCTACACGTTCCAGAAACGGCTGCTACAAAATGGATGATGGGCCCAGAGCAATTCGCACAAATGAAGCAAGGTTCTATTATCATGAACGCTTCTCGTGGCACGGTTGTTGATATCGATGCTTTGGCTGATGCGGTTCGTAGCAAAAAGCTATTAGGCGCTGCAGTTGATGTATTCCCAGTTGAGCCTCGCTCAAATGACGAAGAGTTCATCACACCATTACGCGAATTTGATAACGTGATCCTTACTCCGCACGTTGGTGGTTCTACCATGGAAGCGCAAGCGAACATCGGTTTAGAAGTTGCTGAGAAGCTAGGTAAGTACAGCGATAACGGTACGACAATTTCTGCGGTTAACTTCCCAGAAGTTGCCTTACCAGCTCACCCGAATCAGCACCGTGTATTGCATGTTCACCAGAACGTTCCTGGTATCATGAATGCGATCAACTCTGTTCTTGCTGAAAACAACATCAACATCAGTGGTCAGTACTTACAAACCTTCGGCGACGTAGGTTATGTAGTGATCGACGTTGATGCTGACGTAAGTGAGCTAGCTTTGGATAAGATCCAGAGTGTTGAAGGTACGATTAAAGTACGTCGCTTGTTCTAAACTCTTGTTATAAAGAGATGCTTTACTGCTTGCGCTAGATTTTAGCCAGGCCCAAAAAAGCCGCATTAAGAATTACTTCTTAATGCGGATTTTTTGTTTTCGACGGGTTACTTCGCCCTAGCTTGAAACTAGTTCGGTACTACCCATACATAATATTCATCACGCTGCGCATCGTAATAAGTATCCTGAACTCTTGCTTTTACTGTTTTATTAGTGACATTGGACGTTGTCTCTTTATTCATAACAACAGACTCATTACCATTAACCACACGCTCCTTAATCAAAGCCACGCTATTAACTTCAACACCCTGCTCTGCTGCCAAGCGTTCTCGACCGCGTTGAATCGCACATTCTTGTTGCTGATAATGCCCACCAATGTGAAATCCACACGATGCTACGACACCTTTACCTGGATTAGCTAACCACCCTGGCACTCCATTATTCAACGGCTGCTGAGCGCACGCGACTATAAATCCCGCCATAATAATGAGTACATACTTCATTCGGGAAAAATTTATCATTGTTCGCATTTAAAACGACCTTATTGTGATTCGGATAACCTTAATGACCAGTGTAGTAATTTATTCGGCCATAAGCTATGCTCACTTTTACTAGATTAAATACAAATTTCTATTTATCACTTCAAGGAGAAGAAGATGAAACTTCGTTCATTATTCGTTGCAACTGCAGCAACATTTTTAGTAGCTTGTGGATCTAATCCGCCAGCTCCTCAGCCAGTCGCTAGCTGCGTATTTGCGGATGGTTCTAACCAGCCTGCACCTGAATGGGTATGTGGCGCTCCAGTTAATGGTATCGACCTTTCTGCTGTTGGTTATGCTGACAAGTCTGGCGCTGGCGCTAACTTTATGAAGCAAATGGCCGCAACCGCTGCACGTGTTGAACTTGCTCAAACTATGAAAGTTGAAGTTCAAAACATGATTAAGCAGTATTCTGAAACGACTGGCGCTGGCGATAGCGAAACAGTTGACCAGGTAAATACTTCTGTGACTAAGCAGATCACTAAAGAAACTCTTATCGGTTCACGTATTTTCCGTCAAATGCCTACACCAACAGGTGGCATTGTAGTATTAGTGGGTTTAGCTCCAGAAATCGTTGCTAACATTGCCGAGCAATCACTAAAAACGTCTATGAAGAATGAACGTGCTTTATGGCAAAAATTTCAAGCGGGTAAAGCTCAAGATGAGTTAGCTGCAGAAATTGCTAACATGAATAACTAAGTTTGTTATTCTTTAAGAAACCGACCTCGCGTCGGTTTTTTTTGCTTTTAATTTTTCCATAAACAACCTCATTCAAAGGTTTAACCAATGAGCAACTCGTTACTTAAAAATTTATTAATATCTACCATCGCCTGTAGCGCCTCACTTGTTAGCCTTAATACCCAAGCGGCTGATTCTGAATACGAGCAATGGTTAAAGCAGACTCAAACAGAGTTTAAAAATTATTTGGATGAAAATGATAAGGCTTTTATTGGCTTTCTAAATAAAAAATGGGAAGAGGTTGAAGTCGAAAAACCAGTCAAGCGAGATCCTGCTCCTAAACCTTTAGATATCCCTATTGCCAAGCCTATCGTTATCATTGATGAACCCGATAGCAAGAAACCTAATACTAACGATATCGAACAAGAAACGATCGCGCCAGTTGTCATTGTGAAACACGTCATAGTTAAAAAACCTATTATCACAAAGAAACCTGTCGTCGTTATTCCTAAAAAAATCAAACAGCCTCCTGTAAAAAAAGATTTTAATTTACGCACCGTAAAATTCGATTTTTTTGGCGAAGAAATCAGCGTTGAATATCACAAGAAGTTTAAACAAAATTTCCGCAATAAAATCAATAACAAATCAATTGCGAGCTATTGGAAGAAATTGGCGACACAACCGCATAAAGAAATTATCAGCCAGCTTTCCACAGCGTCAGAATCTCTTCAATTAAATGACTGGGGCACTGCATTATTATTTGATCAATTTTCTCGTGAATTACAAGGTTCGAATCAACGCAACCAAAGCAGCCGCCAACTAACATCTTGGTTTCTATTAGTGAAGGCTGGCTTCAATGCGCGTATTGCTTATAACGACCAAGTATTTTTGTTAATGCCATCAGAGCAGGCGCTATTTAGTACAACATACTTCACTTTAGATAGTCAGCGTTATTACTCTGTTTCCCTCAATGAAAAAGCGATGAAGCCTGGTAAAGTATTCACTTACAGCGGCAAGCACTTAGATGGCCAAAGAAATTTAGATTTCTCTGAACCGAACAAGTTCACTGCCAACAGTCATCAAACAAAGCGTGACTTGTCTTTCAGCTACAATGGAGAAAAATTTGATATCGATGTTCAATATCCACAAGATATGATCAATTATTTTAAAACCTTTCCACAATTAGATTTGAAAAATTATTTTTCTGCTGGCCTTCCAAAAGGCACCGCCTATAGTTTATTAAGCCAACTAAAACCTATTGTCGAAGGCCAAACTGAAACAGAAGCGGTAAATCGTTTATTACGCTTTGTGCAAACAGCTTTTAAATACAAAACAGACGATGACCAGTTTCGCCAAGAGAACTATTTATTCCCATTAGAAACCCTGCACTACCCGTATTCAGATTGTGAAGATAGAGCCGCTATTTTCGCTTGGTTAACAGAATCATTATTGGGCTTAGATGTTGTCATCCTCGACTTCCCAGGGCACATAGCAACAGCCGTTGAGTTTACTCAGCCAATCCAAGGCGATAGCTGGAAGTTTAACGGCAAGCGCTATTCCGTTGCTGATCCAACTTACATCAATGCTAATGCTGGTATGACAATGCCTCAATACAAAGGTAAGACCCCCAAGCTAGCCACATTCTAAATAACAATTTTATTAATTGATTAACAAGTAGTTTCTGCTATCATCGCGCGCATTAAAATTCTGTGTAATGGATTATACAATGCGTGCTTATCTCATACTTTTCCTGCTTGCTCTCATCACTCCAATATTATCTTTAGCCGAAGTTACCAACTACAAATCTTTCGATAAATTAACGAAAGAAGAAAGTAAGGCTACTGCGATTTATATAGAGCACGACAGACAACACCAAATACGCCCCCCTCAAAACGACTTTATTGTTAATACGGGTAAAGCCAAGGAACTCTTTGATCGCTGCCAAGAATTCAGTACTATGCTCGTGTTCACTCAAGACATGCAGGGATTATTACATCATTGTGAGAGTGCATTTGATTCAGGTGCAGTTGATGCCTACTATTTAATCGGTGAGCACCTAATGAGCGCTGAATGGACTACACCAGATTATTTGAAAGCGGTAGATTATTTACTAAAGGGAGCGGATGCGGGTAGTCGTGAGGCTAAGCGCAAACTAATCAGCTATTATACAAACCCTTTGATGCCTACACGAGATAGTTTTCGAGCAATTAATCTTGCTGAAGAACTGTCTAATTCGGGCTTCCTGTGGGATGAGTTTCGCTATGCTGCACTGATATCTATTGATGCTAATAAAGAGCTAGCTTTGCTTGGATATACAACATTAATTAAACTGGCCCAACAAGGCTACCCGAATGCAACAGCAATGGCCGCCTTAGCTCGAGTACTTAAAGGCCCATTAAAAAATATGGAAAGTGCTCGCGACTTATTTGATATCCCTCAAGATGCCTACCAAATTAGCCTAACCCATGCAAAATTGGTGTTTCTTATTACAGATAATGACTTAGAAGCAACCCGTGAACTTTTAGGTGACTGCTACGTAACCAGCTACCTATGTACGAATATGTATTATAATTTTTTACAAAAAGGGATTGGTGGTGACGTTGATATCCCACTAGCGAATGACATTTTAGATTATTTAAATAAACAAAAAAGTCCTATAGCCAAAATGTTTTATGGTTGGAATAAAGCCACCGCAAATGAACATCAAATTTATAACCCTATAGCCGCAAGACAAATAATTAACAGAATCCCTGAATATAAAAAGAACCTTCCATTTTATATGGATACCTTCGCGGCTATCTATGCTGCTAACGGTAATTTTGAAAGGGCAATCGAGCTGCAATCTAAAGTAATTGAAATATCTAGAGGCAAAGGGTATGGAGAAAGCTTCAGCGGTATGATGGAACGATTATCAAGTTATAAGAATCATAAACGCTGGGTACAAAATGGCAATGCACTATCTTATATAAAACGATTTAGGGAGTTGAGAAACATCACTAATATAGAAGGTGAAATAGCGGCGCTATAATCACTGACCACACACATTTATAATTATTACCTACTGAACCACAGGTATATTAGTTGCTTTTTAAGCTTCTGGCCTTATCCTAGGCGACTTGTTATTGAGAGAGCACTCCCATGCCATTACAAGTCGCCATCGTCCCTGTGACACCTTTCCAGCAAAATTGCAGCATCATTATGTGCGAAGAGACTAAACAAGCCGCGGTGGTCGATCCCGGTGGCGAGGTTGAGAAAATTATTACTCAAGCTGAGGCTATGGGTGCAACCATTAGCAAGATTCTATTAACCCACGCTCACTTAGATCATGTAGGTGGAACAATTGAGCTAGCAAAGCTTAAAGGTTTAGAAATTGAAGGTCCGCATCTTGGGGACAAGTTTTGGCTCGATATGCTGCCTCAGCAATCGCAAATGTTTGGCTTTCCTCCTGCGCAGAGCTTTTTACCAAATCGCTGGTTGGAAGAAGGTGAGACTGTGACGGTCGGTAATGTGACTTTGGATGTGATTCATACCCCAGGACATACCCCAGGACATGTAATCTTCCACAGCCAAGATGATCAACTAGCACTGGTAGGCGATGTTTTGTTTCAAGGTTCGATAGGACGTACAGATTTTCCACAAGGGAATCACGATGAACTGGTTACTTCGATTCGCAACAAGTTATTTCCGTTAGGGGATGATATTACGTTTGTTCCAGGACATGGGCCTAATTCAACATTCGGCCATGAGAAGCGTACAAATCCATTTGTTGCCGGCAAAGCAGGTTAGGCTTCCTGCCTAACTTTAAGCACGCTAGTTTTTAAAACTAGCGTCGCTTAACTTTTGTTCCGTTAAGAACAAGAGGATCTTAATTTAAAATCAACTTTTAACTAAAAATCCAAAATTCTACATCATAATCCAACACATCTTCGCCCAAGATTTCTTCTAAAGGAAAACGGCCAGTATGTGCAGTATTTTCTGTATACGCTGTTACGTTAACAACGATATCACCGTTTTCATCTTCAAAAATGATGCTGGTATTTTTTACCGCTTTTTGAATTTTTTTACGTAGGTTGCTAGTAATAGCAATTTCTTTAATGTTCATATTTTTTCCACTAGATCTTTAATAGGTTGAAAGGCTGGGCAACAAATTTACAGAGAAAAAAAAACGCGCTGAGGATGACCTGAGCGCGTTCTTTGCATTCAGTGCAAGAATTTTACTTCTTGAAGCCACCGAAACGCTTCTGGAATTTGTCGATACGACCGCCAGTATCAACAGTCTTCTGCTTACCAGTGTAGAAAGGGTGGCAAGAAGAACATACGTCTAGGTGGATAGCACCAGTACGAGTTGATTTAGTTGTGAACGTGTTACCACAAGTACAAGTTGCAGCAAGTTCAGCGTAT
>Ga0105348_1001214_pt1 | contig 17599 bp, 14 predicted proteins | sample EN8Hudsemesocosm_2_FD_83504 | JGI IMG/M metagenome (GOLD analysis project Ga0105348, IMG submission 83504) | Methane-oxidizing microbial communities from mesocosms in the Hudson Canyon - EN8C Hudson Canyon | ecosystem: Environmental > Aquatic > Marine > Cold seeps | place: Hudson Canyon... | reverse complement strand
CAGTCGCTGAACGAAGTATTATGCTCGTTAAACCAAATTTGCACACGTCCAGAAGAATCGATCCCGCCACAGCCCATTATAGCCACCGATATAATGGATATTACCCAGCAACTGGATGTGATCCATGCACTACACACCCTAACCACCCAGAGCAGCAGTCGTGCGCAGCACATGCTACCAGAGTTGAAAATTATACTTAGTGGTCACCCTGATTCGCTATATAAATCCATTTCCGAAAACATCCATGACTTTGAATTTGAGCAAGCAAGTGTATTGCTGGCTAACTTAATGAAAATAATTAAACCAAGTAGTTCTAGTCACTAATGCAGCAGCATTCATGTAAATAAACTGGAATAAGTAATACGTGAACAACAGACCACAGCAAAACGCACCAAAGAAGTTTTGGGAATAGCGGATATGACCTGCCTATAGTGCGCCGCGGCAATAGCCCATCATAGCCGTGCTGTGACGGGGCCAATGCGGATGCTGGAATACCCCCTGCCTTTCCCAATATTAAGAAAGAAAGGCATAAAAAAATCCTTACCAAAATCTACATTATGGTAAGGATTTTTATGAGTTTTAGTGTCTTTAGAGCTCTGAGTATTAATGCAATCATAAATTGTCCGCATTCTAATACAATAAAATGGCCAAGCGGACATCTTATGGTTCTACGAACTATACAGGGGGGTTGATTACCCATAATAGCTTCTGTTTTAACCAACCATTTATGGGGCTGGCAACCTGACAGAATACATTTGTGTCAAATAGCGGTGCAAGTAAATGGTAAACCGTTTGGTGTGTAGTAGAAATATCCACAACCCGGTTGGGTCTAGTCGACGAATTCCGCACCCTCTAGCTTTCCCCGAAAAGTTTTATCACCGCCTTCATTGGCAAGTACAATCGTGTTCTACCGTTGTGCTTACAAAGTTCTACAAATCCAAATTTCAAATAAAATTTTTCCGCATCGCCATTTAAGCAATCAACGACTACTGCGTAGGATGGCATGAATTCATTTACGTTTAGGAGATACTTTAATGCTTGGATTAATGTTATCTGCCCTAAGCCTTGCCCCTGATACGTGTCGTGAACAGCCATTTGAGCTATTAAGAATACCGGGACTGGATAGACAGGAAGCTTTTTGCCTTCTGCATGAGGCAGACTTTCTCTTTTAATTGTACTGCCTGCAACGGTGAAAAATGAAAAAATAGGAACCAAATTCGTCGGCAATGAAATAGTGGCAGGGAGAACCTGGGTTTTGCTTATTCCCGATTTCATATGTTTACTCGCAAGGGTGCGAATAAATGTATTTAGCTCTGGTTCTTTGCAGTCAAAGGAAGCTCTATCATGGGTGGATTTATTAAGGTCCACAAACTCCTTTTGGTGGCTCATTTAAAACCCAGTTTCTTTGCATTCTCCGCAGCTTTAATTAAAGCAGCATTTGGAGCTGATGCATTTTCACAAGCAACCATGAAACTATCAAAAACATCATTTTTAAGAGTGAAACTATCGTGCTCAGCAATCACTTTGTTCGCGTGCTCTTCAATAACTTCGGCAATATATGCTTTTAAATTTGGGCAATTTGTTAAGGCACTGGCCCTTTCTACTTTTGCTTTGAGTTCTTCTTCAAGGCGCATTTCAAATCGCACAGTAGCCATAAGATTCTCTATAAAAGGTGAATTAGTACGTATGTGTACCGTACAAGCCCAATATTAGCTTGGCATGGTTTACGTGTCAATCTGTACGGCAAATATACGTACACTACCCAAATACATAGAAGCGAGACTTTATCGGAATTCTGTCCAATAACACCGTGTCCGGCGAAAATGACCTTCATTCCGGCAATTAATTCCTTAGTACAAAGTATGGTGGATTTGGGTATGAATTTGGCTCTGGCGGCCGTAAATAGAGGGCTGGCCTGGGTCAACAATTCCAGTATGAAACGCTACACACTCTCCTATTTAAGTAAATTAACCTACGTTTATTGGTCTTACCCCATAATGGTAATATTACCGCCAAATTAGCCATTTTCTATAGGATATGTACGTACGGTTAAATTCCTACCATATCCACCTATTTGGAATAGAATATGTCCGTACGGTTATACTGACTCCTATTGAGGGATTTATGAGCTCTGAAAGAACGCATGGTGCCAACTACCTAGGGTTGCTTTGCAATCAAAGGAGAAAGGAACTGGGTTTAGATCAGGCCACCGTATCAATGTATGCGAATGTGAGTGTGAAATTCATCTCGCAATTTGAATGCGGCAAAACAAGCGTACAACTCGATAAGGTTTTAGCACTTACCTCTACCCTTGGTATTAGTTCATACCCAATCGTCAAAGACACTGATCTTGGCAAGCTAGTAAAAGAAAGAAGATCAGCTCTCGGGTTCACACAGGCATCGCTTGCAGGGTTTAGTGGCCTCTCTACGAAGTTCATATCAAACCTTGAAGCTAACAAGCCAACAATCCAACAATCATGCTAGACAAAGTTTTAGGCGCCTTACATACACTTGGTGTGAAAATGGAGTTTAAAGAATGAGTGCTGCATTTGATGTCTACCTTCTATCTATAAACGTAGGGCAACTGACCTTTAATGATGACGCCACTATAGCCTTCCAATATTCGAAGAATTACATTGATAATGCAGTGAAAGGTACACCTATACTGTCTGTTCGGTTCCCTATTAGAAGTGAGGCCTATAATAATCGTGAAACCTTCATATTTTTGAATAACCTTTTCCCTGAGGGGAAGGTTATGGCGATAATTGAAAAAAATCTGCGTTTAAATTCAGAGGATATTCAGCGTTTAATTGAAGTTATGGGCGGGGAATTCGCCGGTGCCATTGAATTGTTCCCACTAGGCTATCAAAAATCGCCTTCAGGCCAGTCTAAAAAACTAAAAGAGCGCGAACTAAGCAGCCTGATTAACAATATTTAAATCAATCCATTTCACGTGTAATCCCCCCAATATCAAAAGGGGTAACTTTTTCACCCAAGGAGATTAAAAAACCTGATGACTTAACAGATAACCTGGAGTAACTATTTTCTTTACTCCGAAAATTGACCTTGTCATTCTAGGGCATAGAAAATTACCTTGCACAGTACCAAATAACGATTTAAAACATGACCTTTAGTTAATCTAGCCTAAGTGCAGCACCAAAAAAGACAGTAAAACCACTGTCTAAGTGATAATTCTTCTGAGCCTTAACAGACAAAGAGTAATCATTACTGATCAGTATGGACGAGCCCACACCAAACGACGTCATGAGGTAGTTCTTCCAACCAGACTGGTCTGTTTTCTCGCGCCCCCCGGTATCAGCCTTGTATGACATATATCCCAAGGACGCTTGCGCATACACAAATGGAGTTAATGGTAACTTGAATAAATGAAATGGCATGCTGTCGGCGCTGCTCTGGGTTAGCTGTAATCTAGCGTGATAACCAGCATGATAGCTATTGGTGCCAGCGAAGTTTGCAAAATCTACAACTGGGCCATGAATCACAGGGCCTTTAATCTTCAACCAACTGGCCTGTACGCTTGTGAAATCCTCACCTATATAATTATCATGTTCAGGCATCCATCGACTGGAATACAGTTCATACATAGTGCCCTTTCTCCATGTGGAAGCCAGGGACTGAATGTTTTTGATGGTATTCTGACTTAGAAAATCAAGAGTAATCGTATGTTCATCGCCACCTTTTGCAGATATGGTACCCGAGTCAGATTGGGCGCGATATTGAGCCTGCCAACTAACCGTGCCCTTACAACTGGAATTTAACAGCTCTTGACCCAATGTTATTACTTTAGAAATAGACACCGACTTACCATCCATTAAGATGCTAACGTTGCGCTCGTTCACATCAGGGCTGGTAAAGGTGACGGTAGGTCGCTTTACTTTCTTGAGTCGAACCACCTTCTCTCCGGCTTTTTTAATGGTGATTGTCCCGGTCTGGTCACAGCCATTACGAAAACTTGCTTTGTAGCTGTACCTTCCCGGCGCCACATCTTTGCTAGAACCGTACACAAAAGACTGACCGTTAAAGTAAAGTTGTGAACTCTTATCTCCATTAAAGCGAATCCCCCCCATATTGCTTAGAGTAACAGCGCTGTTTACCGCATTTTTATATTTCTTAAAACTCCCAAGTTTAATTGTTTTGTTGTTGACTGCAATCTGAGCCAAGCTGCTAGACATCCTTGCTTTGACAATAATCTCTTCAGCGAGCTTGTATCGGCCTTTAAAATTACTGTCTCGACCAATCGCTTTAGACAGGGTCATAACATCGTCTAAATGTTTTTTAGCACTGAGAGTTAAATTCTTGCCGGACAGGGAGACACAGTATTGTCCATTTTTATTAAATACATTGGCGCCCATGATTTCAGCATTACTGGTAACCGACTGCTTCATTTCAGTGGTTCTATTTAAGCTACTCCAAAAATTAGTGTCGACTAGTTTTACATTTTCGGTGGACTCATTAAGAATGGTTACAGACATCTCAGCAGCCAAATCCAGAAAAGCCTGCCGCCTATTATCCGCACACACTTCGTAATCTTTTAAAGGCTCTGGTATTTTTTCCTCAGGTAAAAACAAGTCAAAAAGTCCAGATACTGCAGGGCTGCTGAATAATAATAAAAAGCTGATAGTGAAAAACCATCGTATTGAATACATATTAAATTCCATTTAAATAAAAATATTTCACTTATAAAAATCAGGGTAATAATTAAACATCCTACAAATTAGTTGTACCCTGTTGTTTCAATCATCGCCTTATCCAATGCAATAAAAAATACTCTGTAATTAAAATCCCCATCTATATTAAGGTTTCGATAACAAAAAAGAGACCAAAATAAGGTCTCTTTTAGACTATCCATTAAAATAGGATCAATGCGCTTTCCCGATATGGTCATCACGGTTTCAATATCACACTGCCCATTCTTTTCTAACTCTATAACATCAATATCCTCCCATATAGATATCCCACAAGGTCCTTCCTTCCTAAATGGACCACTTACCGCCTCATAAGCACCCAAATCATCATCACTACCTTTTACAAAACCTATATCTTTTAAAGTAGCATCCATAACTAAATGGCTGAACCCTTCGCCATTTCGAATTAACCAATTATTAAAAACCTGGCTTAACTCCTTACTATCTATTACTTTAACCGTTTCATATATAGCGTAACTTGTTTTCTGAAGGCATATATCATCCAACAATAACGGTATCGATCTTTCTATTTTATTATCACAACGAGTTTTTATATCTGAAAAGACACCCGGTATTTTTAATAGGGATAGAAGCGCTAACATTCCAAAACAAGAAGATTGGTAATTTTTTTCATCCCTTAAAACTTCATAAAATGAGTAACTAACAATAAGCTCTTGACAACGACAAGATAACAATATTTCGGAAACCTCACAATATTCATCATCCTGATCAACAATAGGCCTAAAATACTCATTTTCTACAAGGTTCAAACTAACCGACTGTTTTCCGTCATCACTTGAGTATTCGATCCATAATTGATTGTTTTCGTATATAAACCTATTTTCTCCAGCTGGAAGACTTGTTAAAGATGATATTGACTTCACGGAATAGGCCCTATAATGACTTCAACAAAATCAAAATAATAAAAAGGTCCAGCTTAATATAGCTAGGCAATTTGTAATGAAAAATTAGCTATCACTGTTTGCCATGGCTGCAATTTCTTTGGCTAGATCATCATGGCCTTTTTTAGATTGAAATTTCTGCCACAAAGCCTTTTCTTTATTCATTGAGGTTTTAAGTGCAGTCTCTGTAATTGAAACAGCGGCATTGTTATCCAGGCCAACTAATACGTATAAAACACCAGTAGGACTGGTTTTCGTCTTATACATGCGAGTTCCCACCAGAGTCTCATTGGTAATTTGTTTGGTAACCGATGTATTGACCTTGTCGACTGTTTCGTTATCGGCAACGCCTGTGGTTTCAACAAACTGCTTCACCATATTTTGCACCTGAACTTTCATCATCTGAGCCAGTTGTACTCGAGCTGCGGTCATGGCCTGTTGTTTCATGAAATTAAGCCCAGCCGCGGTTTTGTTCGCACTGCCCACAGCCGACACCGCCAGCCCCTCAACAGGCTCATCGCAAACCCAGCCAGGCGCTGCCGCTTGAGGAGAGTCCGGATAGGTGCAATCGGGTACAGAAGCCTGCTGCGCCCCACCGCCCACACAGGCCGTTAATGACAATGCCAGCGCGCTGGCACAAAAAGTTCGACTAAAATTCATATTCTTCTCCTTGAAGACATCATATTAATTAAGAGGCTACATCTACTATTAACCTTAAACAGTATAAATAGCCTTATGTTTATTCACTCTTAAAACGTAATCACGCGCTTCTTTGTGGGTTAATTTTTTACGAAGATGGATATACACTTCGTCCGCGGTCAATCTGTTAATCACCTTAAAAGCCTTGGATATATTAGTATTGCCGATAAAGGCCTTGGCTACGTTTCCCGCACCGGTATTGTATGCCGCAATACAGCAATGCTCTAAAGATGCCGGGTCTTTAATCCCCTTTAAGTAGCGATACTTTAAAATATGAAGGTAGGCACAACCATGCTGAATATTAAGGTCTGGTTTAAATAACATGGTGGATGATGGAGCCTGATCTCTTTTATATATTAACCTCTGCACATCCAATCCCGCCGAACTTGGTACAATTTGCATGAGCCCAAATGCAGGTACATGGCTTTGTGCTAAAGGATTAAACGCGGACTCGGTATGCATGATGGCCAGCACTAATGCCGGGCTAATTTTAAATTCTTTAGCATACTTCGCGACCACAGGTAGAAACTGTCGAACTCGATCAGATTTTGCCGACTCGGGAAGCGTAACCGTTACGTTAATATAGCCGCCTTTAGAATCTTGATCTTCAAGTAACCTAGCATTCTCAATGAGCTTGTCTACAGCCGCCTTGGCCATATTCACACCTGACATAATCACACTGCCCAGACTAAAACTTTTATCTTTATGCAAGGTACTGATGACAGGGTCTTCTTTTATGGCGACGGATGCTGGCTTGGATATAGCAACATGAATAAGCTTTTTAATGGTTTCCGGGGAGTCATCCCCTGATTTACGAATGGAGACTTGAACGGTATTTTTCTTGTAATCTATGGTGGTTCGGGATTTCATATCGCCGCTGTAATTTACCCATTGTGTGGGGGAGGTAGTTTTTGATTCATCCCACTCTTTTTCTATTTTTTGCTTGTACGCGGCATACTCTTTTAAATACGCTGACTTATAATCTTCAAAACCGGTTTGTAAGGCTTTAGCACCACTGGATTGGGCTTGTAAGTATTCAGAGAATTCATCCGCTTGTACCAGATGAACAAATGGCAAGGAAGAGGCTGCCAATATAAATTGTCGACGCTTCATTTCTATCTCCAGAATCTAAACTATATATACAATATTTATTGCTAATAAAATTAGGGTTGATCATCACGAAATGCATCGTAGGTGGGATATTCATAAGTTAATTTACTCGAACCACTTAGAGTTCCAGTATAATATAATTCGGTAACCAGAAATGATTCTGAAGATTGCTGAGAGATCAATACATGTTTCTGGTTATCCCAAAAACCACTTGATACATCGTCCTCAACATAGCCAAAATGGCCCTTGCCGTCGTGCTGCTTAAAATCGCTGTCTGGATACAATGACAGCTCAGAAGGAGCACTGGTCCAGGCCACTACAATTGACTCCCCTTCATTTAAAACATCTATGTAGTCCATGTTGTAAGCAAAGTAGCCATTTTCAGAAATAGTGGGGCCGGTTACTGCAAAGAAGCGTCCATCTGAATCTGAATAAATACCACTGCGAATGGATGCCGATTGGGCTATTTGGGCGGTTACATCTACCACCTCGGTGATATTACTTAATAAAAGGTTATTGTTTGAATCGACTTTTAATGCAGATGAAAAACTGTAATAACGTGTTAACCCGGTATCCGAATCGGTAACGGGGATCCTTGAAAACGTGACGGTCCGCCCTTGCCCTGTTACCAGCCCTTTTCCAAGTTCGACCGACAAGGTAGTGAGCGGAATAGGCTCGGCCCATGTGGCTATACACGTACCTAGTAACGTTATTAGCGATACAGTCTTAATCATATTCATTTAATAACACCTTGTTGGGTTAGGAAGTCAAAGGCAATGGAATTCAAAAGAAACACCGGCGTTGTTTGTTCGGTGTTTCCCTCGTAGTTTGAAGTGATGATAGTTCGAGTACCCCCATAGAATGTGGCCCCTTCGGGAAATGCTGCAGACAACTCATAAGACAGCACTGAGTTAATTACTGCCCCCTCTAAAGAGGCTGCATCACCTACATCATAACTCACCGATTCGATTAAACCGGCCAGGCCTGAAAATGGATTTAGTGGATAAGACCTTGAATAGGTAAAACCGGTAGACTTTTCAATTTCATCATTAAGATCAAGTAATTTTACCAATTTTGGCGCAACCAATGCCGTATAGCTGGCAAATGATTTAGTGGCAATAACAGGATTATTACCCAGGGTAAGGTAATGGGATTCTAAGTTTTTAAACTCATGCAGGGTAAGTTCAGCTGCCGCAATATTGGTCCGATTATCACTACCCCCATCATCTACACCCACATCAGCTCCTTCATCTGAACTGGAGATACAGCCTGATAGTAAAACAGAGCCAAACAGTGTTAATACTTTCAAATACCTTGTACCCATAGAAAGTCCTTTTACATAAAATTTATACATTTAATAATAAAAAACGTCTTCAAACATTAATCTTATTCAACTATAAACATCCTAATTATCTTTTTAATCGGTTATCGATTGTGACCTGACAGCTCCCTTGGTTTTGTAAATTAAAATACGGCTGCTGCCTTCACAAACGGGCCGTAGTTGAGGCCATACCTGCGATAGGAGGGTATATAACCATCCTCATCAGGGGATCCAATTTTACTAGAATCTCTCACCCCATCTATGGACACCCCATATCCAACTTGTAAAATGCCACCAAGACCTTTCAATGTAGATGATCCGAGCCTAATGATATAACCTATATTAAATCTCGCTTCACCTCTTAGCGTGAAATTAAAACCTGTATCACCACCACTGAATGTTTTTCTCGCCTCATCCTTTGCTTGCTGTGACATTGCAAATGACTCAATTCCTAGGGCCAACTCATAATCATAGTAGTATGAATGGGCGTTTAGTTCATAGCGACTGCTGTAGTCCGAATGGTCATAACCCCATAGATACGATAACGACATGGTTTTAAAATATAAGTCATAAATGTTTTTATCATTACTGCTGTCACTTGAAACTAAGCCAATTTCTGTTGGGTAGTTATATTCACCGATGCTTATACCTGTGTATTTACCTTGCTCATCAGTCCATAACATAGCCAAGGTATTTCGATCCTGCCTAAATATAGAATTTTTGGCGACACCATTGGTATTTACATAATTTATTTTTCCATTTATTTCTTCGAAGCTAAGGCGAAGTTTTATTCCCTCGCCCCCAACATAATCGTTGCCAAAGCCAATATAACCGCCAAATTTTTTCATTAACGCGCGCTCCGTTTCAGATAGCGTTTCACCTAGCAATGACTCAGCATAGGTAATCGCCAAATACGTATTGAATATTCGACCCGCTATACTCACTTCCTTTAGCTGGCTTGAAACTAGATCATAAGTTGGTCGTGAATAGTTAGCAGGGCGAGAACTAGGCTTTACATCTGAATATGACGTTAAATCCCGACTTTGAAAGTAGCTGCCATAACCGATATTTATTTCAATATTATCTGGATGGCTGTTTTCGTTGTAAAAATAAATTTTATTATCAATATCTTTCAGGTTAAAGTTCCAAAAGTAATTACCACTATTAGCATGACTTGCAACTTTTACTTCCTTGTTTTTACCAAGGTAGATTTGTGGATTAATCCCTATGTCAGAGTCCCCATTATTATGAATATTTTTTTTGTAAATTCTATATTTAATACCATTGGCTAAACGCTCTTTATTAGATGTATTTTTTACTTTTAAGTGGTAAACATCTAAGGACTTATTGAGTTTATTTATGTACTTATAGACGGAGAGTAAATTTTCATTCTTTGAAAGTGGATAAATAGAGAGGATATGCTTAAGATCACTCTTACTATGTAAACCAATGGATATAGCGGTGAACTCACCCTTTGTCCCTATGTAAGCCTGATGATCCTCACCAATAAAGACAGAAATTAAATCACCATTTGGATTAGTACCTATTGTTGCGCTTCTTGCGTCTATAGGAAGCTTGAATTTAACGTCATTAACCCAATAATGGGTTCGGGTAATACAGTGAGTAGAGCTATTTATTGATATTGCTCTAGCAAGATTGTTTCTTAGGCATACCTCCTGAATCCGGCCACCGATAATACGCCCCGATGTCGCTCCTTGCTTAATGACAATAAGTTTCTTGTCGGTACGTACAACCTTAAATGAGGTGCTTCTATACTGGGTAGCAAATATAAAATTGGCGTCATCATCACCCCTTGGAATTAAGATATTCCATATTTTACTTGCTCTATTTGTTGATTTCACAGTAGGTGAGCCAATTGAATCAAGGTACTCATCATAACTCTCGCCTTTATCAGTTCTTCCAAAATCGTAAGAAAAGGCACCAGGTGATATAAGGACCGTAATAAGGAGTAATTTCTTGAACATCACTTTTAAACTCAATAAATATCATTAACTGTTTTTCAACTTACTATGCAACAAAAGGCACAGTAAACTTCGAAAACACCATAAATATATGATCGTCAATTATTTGATTTAGGTATCTTTTTAACGTAAAACTGCAACCTACTAAACGCCATAACAAACAGCAGGCTATAAACACCCAATTAAAGCTGGTCTGGACTAACAGCCAAGCCACCCCATTCAAACCTTATTAATTTTTATTTAACCTACTTACATCGAGTAATTCATCTGCAGCAGATAAATACCATGATTTAAAGTTTTTAACATGGCCACTTTTTTTGAATAACCTAACCAATTTCACTAATAGGCTAACCCCAAGTAAAGAGCCGATTATAACTACATCAGTGTCTGTTCTATGACCATCCCAAAACATGCATACTACTGCTAAAACCCAGCATAAATGCCAATAGCCAATGCTGGTTGAGACAATATATTTTTCAAACCAACTAGAGTGTACTTCTTCATGCACAGGGGAACTCTTTCCTGTTCCATAAGATACAATTATGCTGGGCTGAATTTCACCATCCCACTCCTGCCCAAGTGTTACTGGATCAACCACCATGCCCTCATCATCCAAACCTTCATATGAGAATAAAATGGTACCCAAGGACATAACGCTGCCGGCCTTAATTTTATCTAGGAATGTATCCGTCAGCCGATACTTCTTTTCATTTTCATCATGGTCAATAAAATCAATAAAATCATATTTCGTCTCATTGACATGGGTTTGAGTATTCGTAACACGTCTACTGCTACCCGTCCCTCTATATGTATTGGAGGTGCTTACACTTACATCCATATCTTTATAATGATCAGCTAATATTCCATGCTGCCACTTAATTTGAAGGCTAATCTTTTTCCCGCTATTACTTGTGTTAATGTAATTTGAATAACTTTTTCCAAATTCAATAGAACCCAATTTTAAGCACAGGTTCTTTTTACCCACCTCTAATTCGGCCTGCCTAACAAGTTCCTTGGCAACATCGTTATCCAAGCCCCCTGAAATATTAACTTCATGTAGTTTTGATAATTCCTGATTTGGCGCGCCACATTTTGGGCAAGACTCTGCCATTTCACTAATATCGTTTTCACATTCTACACAGGCTATAAGCGCCATAATCTACATCCTTATTAACCGCAAACTAAATCAACCACTGCCACACCAGCGATCTATTTTTAGCCTAGCCAGTATTTTTATCCTGTATACCCTTCTGTTTAAGGGTATTCTTTAATAAAAGAGTAAACAGCCATACCATAACCGAAGGTTATTAAGGGGGGCAGCGCACAATGGTACCAATAAGGTTATGGATGTGAGTTTTTAAGGGTTTTAATGCAGTGGTAAACTTGAAATAAGGTTAATCAGTTCCACCTGATTTTTTGTACCTGTTTTAACATAGCAGTTTTTAATTTGTTCCTTCACTGTATTAACAGACTTGTCTTCATGGGCTGCTATTTCCTTAAGGCTCATATTACTTCCAAAAAGATGGCAACACTGGGCTTCCGCCTCGGTAAATGAGAATATGGTTTGTAATTGCGACTTACTTATACTTTCCATTAGACTATTTGAAACCACATATACCATGGCGCCTACAAAGATATCATCAGACGCCTGGTCCTTTTCAACAAGCTCACACGTCCCAATTGATACTGTTGACCTTCCACTTTCACTACCTAGATGGATTGCTTCACGAGAATAATCCAGGCTGTGCTCTTTTGCTACCGACACTGATTCTGTGATTGATAATTGCAATGCAGCATCTTCTTTTGATGACGTTAATACCAGCCTATTTTCTTCGTTTATAGCCATTGTAGAACTTTCATGTAAAAGCACATCCATTTTCAAGTTGACCGAAATCAACTCTCCAAATTCATTTAGAACAGCAACGGGAAACCTAAATGTATTCAGCAGTGCTTTAATACGTTCATTATCACCAGAGGATTCTGCAATATGCAGCCGTAAAGCCACTGCCTTTGATATGTATGGCGCCAAGATGGTGAAGCGATCCTCCTCTTCTTGAGTAAAGGGCGGTTGCTTGCCATTACGATTAAAGTGCAGGGCACAAATCGAGCTATTTTTACGGAAAAGAACCGTTCCGGTTGAATATATAAAGTCATTAGGTTGGGCCCATTCAATATAGGCCCTGGTCGACTCCAACTCAGCCCGATTGGGCATTAAATTTGGTGTTAACCATTTACCTTCGGGCCCAGACAACATCTGCATATGAACCCTATCTGTTGCGAAATACGTTTCAAAATACCGGTTCATTTGAATCTCGGATGGTTTAATACCGCTCCAGTCTTGAAATCGAATACTATGGGTATTTGCGTTAACCATGTATAAATTACAGGTATTTAAGTTGAAGTGTTTGGTCAATTTATCAAGAAAATCCTGCCAACCATCTGTAGCATTATTAGCTGACATCAATGATTCAACTAATTCAACATCATCCTTGTTCGGCAATTCCATTGCATAATCCATAATATTATATAACACCAATAATTAAGCTAACGACAGTCTGGCACCAATGGCAAACTGGATATCATATTAATAAGCTCCAACTGATTTTTCGAACCTGTTTTTCTATAACAGTTTTGAATTTGCTCTCTTACTGTATTTACAGACGTATCCCTATGAATCGCAATCTCTTTTAGACTCATATTTCTCCCAAAAAGATGACAGCAACTCGCTTCGGATTCCGTTAACGAAAAAAGAGATTTTAACTGCCCCTTGCTCGCGCTACTTATTAGGTCAGGTGCAACAACATATATCATGGCCCCAACAAATACATCGCCTGAATCTTCATCCCTCTCTATTAGCTCACAAGTACTAATGGATAACTTTCTATTATTTTCAGCGTTATATATAGTTACTGCATCATTCGTGTAGTCTAAATCTCTATTTTTGGCAATGGCAACACTTTGGGTAATTGACCTTTGCAAATTTAAATCATCACTCTTCTTCTTTATTGAAATACGTTTATCTTTTCCAATCTTTATCGCTCCAAGGTCATTTATTAGTTCATCCATTTTATGGTTTTTGGCAATGACTTCGCCGAACTCATTCAATGTTGCGACAGGTATTTTTATTTTATTCAACACCGACTTAAGGCGAAGCCCATCCTTTTTATTCTCGGCCAGCTTAACTCTTAATTGAACAGCCTTGGCAATATAAGGGCCAATGGCGCTAAACCTATCCTCCTCTTCTTGGGTAAACGGTCCCTGGGCATTACTGCGCTGAAACATGAGGGCACAGGTATCCTCCGAGGTTCGGAACAATACGGTCCCGGTTGTATATGGCACGTCATTCTTGTTACACGCCCAATCGTGATAACCAGGTATTTCATTTAACATGGATTGATAGGGCTCAAAATTTCCTGTCACCCATCTGCACTCGGGCCCCGCTAACATGGCATGATGAACCTTGTCGCTAGCAAAGAACCTGTCCATGTATTCCTTCATAGCCTGTTCAGATGGCTTAATGCCACTATAATCCTGGAATCTTGGAGAAAAGCTCGAGTTACATAAAATGTATAGATTTAGATGCTTGAGGTTAAAATGCCCTAATAGCTTATCTAGAAATATTTGCCAACCTTCAGGTGATCGATTTGCATCGAGTAAGCTACCAATTAGCTCTACATCGTCCTGATGAATTTTATCCATAATGCCTGCTCAAATTGATTATGCTAAATAGTTTAGCCTACTATTAATAACTGCCTTCCCGATTCACAAGTCTAGAACAGCTTCTTTGAAAATAAAGTGAGCCACCTATTCGTAGTAAATAAGTAAGACATTATTATCAGGCTATAACTCGAAATTTTGCAGGCCATCTTTGTATAGAAAACATTTCCATATAATTCATCGTATATATTTTTCGCCAATAGGCATTTACCTTAGAACTAAAGAGACTGTTTTATATAAATCACTTCAAATAATACTCTATATTTATTATTGACAACTATTACAATTCAGCTACTCACCTTAGCAGAGACAGCATCACCCCCCATTTCTTTTACACACAAAAACATTTCACCACATCTTTTCACGAAAGTATTTTCAGTTTCACCTTCGCTTTACGGATAGTAACAACTCTCTCGAATATAGTTGCAATTCACCGCCAAGTAATAGTTACACCTAATGCAATATCTTTTTTACATACCCCCACATATGGGGGTTTACGATAGGCCCAGTTCTTCTAATACTTATTTCCAGTAAGGATTACTTTCATTTAAACGAGCAAGAAGCTCCGAATTAATGGGAACGCCATGAGCATCAAACGCAATATTTTAACGTTATCAGTCAGTTTGATTTTATTAGTAACAAGCGCTTTTAAGGTGAATGCCGCAGCTGGCACCGGCCGAGGTGAAATTTTAATTATTCCGGTTTCAGGCTTTACCGATTCAACAGTGGTTGAGCCGGTGGGTGGGAACTACTACACCACGGTTGGCGAACAACGTTTGGCCATTTTTGAGCGAGCAGCCTTTATATGGTCGAATATACTGGATTTAAATTTTGACATTAAGGTTACTTCCACATTTGAAGCCTTAACCTGCTCAAGTGGTTCTGCAACATTGGGGTTAGGTGGCCCAGACCGAGTAAAAAAAATTGACAATGTTTGGTACCCCACTTCATTAGCCAATCAGCTATTAAATTCCGATACATCCGGCAACTATGATGATATGCACATGACATTTAACTCCTCTATCGATGACGGTTGTTACAATGGATCACCAGGCGGTTGGTATTATGGTCTTGACGGAAACAACCCGGAAAACCAACAAGACTTGTTATCGGTAGCCATACACGAGCTGGCCCATGGATTGGGGTTTTTAAGTTTTATTGGAAGTGATGGGGTTTTATTTAACGGGGCCATTGATGCTTATAGTAGGAACCTTAAAGATTATACAAGTGGTAAAAACTGGGTAAGCATGACAGATCCTGAAAGATTGGCATCGTCAAAAAGTAACCTTTTATTTTGGGATGGCACTAATGGTAATACTTTTGCTGGAACAGCTCTTACTGAACATTCTGGTTTTGTTGGTGGTGAAATTAGAATGTTCAGCCCGCTTTCATATATAACAGGATCATCTGTTAGCCATGTAACTGATTCAATTAGTCCTAATCAATTAATGGAACCTTATGCTACAGCTGATGCCAGAGAGCCATCCATTGAAACGGCTATGTTTAAAGATATAGGTTACAATATAAAATCTGAAAACTCATCACAAACCATCCCAACTATTGACAACTACACATTGAATATTGCAACAAATGGTAGTGTTGCCTTAGATACCATGAATCATGTTTCTGATTTAGATGGTGATAGCATTACCTTTTATACATTTACTGGTTTACCTTCTAATGGTTCTTTATCCGATCTATTTAATCCAGGTGCAACTTATACCCCAAATTCCAACTTTACGGGAACGGATACCGTTAAATTAAAAGTTTATGACTCACATTTCAACTTAAGTGCTGAAGGTACTGTGACTATCAATGTTGGCCCTGTAGCGAATTCCGCTCCAGTTGCGACCAACGACAGCTACACTATTCATGAAGATGCCGCTGCTACATTATTCAATGTCTTAACTAATGATACGGATGATGTTTCTTTAGACAATGGTTCAATCTCGATTTTTTCCGGCCCATCCAACGGCACAGCGAATATATCTTCTGGCCAAATCCAATACACACCAACGGCTAATTTCAATGGTTCAGACACCATTACATATACGGTTGATGATGGAGCTGGGGATACATCAAATGTTGCTACAGTAACCGTGACTGTATCCAGTGTTGATGATGAACCTGTGGTTGCAAACAACTCTTACTCACTTGCAACAAATAGCTTGAACAATAGCCTCAATATCATAGCGAATGACAGTGACATTGATACCACATTAAATTATGGTCATGTATCCATTATTAGTAATGTTTCACATGGATCATTAAACCTATCTGGAAGTTCATTGTTATACACCCCAAGCACTAACTATAGTGGCAATGATGGATTTACCTATAAACTGAATGATGGAACATCAGATAGTACAACTGCTACGGTTGCATTGAATATTGTTGCGGCGAATGTTGTGCCTGTGACGGCTAACGACAGTGTAACCACACCAGAAAATGTTTCTGTTTTGATTAACTTCAAAGCTAATGATACCGACGATAAAGTAATATCATCTTCGGACTATGTAATTGATTCGCCACCTTCAAACGGTAGCATTGCTGAAATTTCTAGCTTCATGCAATATGATCCTGACACTGCCTTTTCTGGAATTGATTCATTTACTTATCATATTGTTGATGATGATGGCGCGGTAAGTAATGTTTCAACGGTTACGGTTACCGTCACTCACACCAATGCTGCCCCCACAGCTATTAATGACAGCGTGACGACCAATGAAGATACCAGTACATTAGTTTATGTATTAAGTAATGACAGCGATCCTGAAAATGATAGCCTGCTTTATGCCAACCTAACCATCGCCTCGCAACCCGATCACGGCACGGTAAGCATCCAGTCTAACGGCATTCAATATTCACCCAATAATAACTATCACGGCACCGATGCCTTCACCTATACCATAGGTGATGGCATAGACACTTCGGTGGCCGCCACTGTTAATGTAACGGTAAGCGCCGTTCACGATGCCCCCATTGCCAGTAATGCCACACTCACCCTGGAAGAAGACCACACGGGTTTGGCGTTTGACATTAACAACTACATTGAAGCGGGCGATGCTGAGGTATTGGCCGATGCCTATACTATCGTATCCCAACCCGGCCAAGGTTCACTTAATGGCACAGTGTACACCCCAAATACCAACTTTAATGGAT
>Ga0105348_1001212_pt1 | contig 17624 bp, 12 predicted proteins | sample EN8Hudsemesocosm_2_FD_83504 | JGI IMG/M metagenome (GOLD analysis project Ga0105348, IMG submission 83504) | Methane-oxidizing microbial communities from mesocosms in the Hudson Canyon - EN8C Hudson Canyon | ecosystem: Environmental > Aquatic > Marine > Cold seeps | place: Hudson Canyon... | reverse complement strand
TCCCGAACTCAGACGTGAAACGATTCAGCGCCGATGGTAGTGTGGGAGTTCCCATGTGAGAGTAGGTCATTGTCAGGCTTCTATTAAGAAACCCAGTAGCTAACGCTTCTGGGTTTTTTTTTGGCTGAGATTTAAGGGATTTGCAGTTGTTAACAGTTGTGTGCTTATTTCTTTGGTAAGATAAGTAGTTGGTAATTGAAGCTTGCTTGCAGAAAAAAACAGCAGGACTATTTATCTCCTTGTGCGTTTAGTCACAGCATTACAGGACTAAAAAACATATAGTTACATGAATTCAATAATAATAACGATAGAGATTTTATAGATAGAAATTTTATTGATAGCAATAAATAGCATTGCCGAATAACAATGTATATGGACTTTAAATGAGTTATTCCGAAGGTAAAGGACAACGGTTGAATAAATTAACCTTAATAAGCTGCTTTTTGTTTGCGTCATTTGCGCAAGCTGAAATGACACCAATTGCAGATGAAGACTTGAGTCAGTACTCAGGTCAGGCCGCTGTTGCATTTGACGTAAGTCAAATCGATACAACGAGCTATACACGTATCACGCTGGGCCTGGAAGCAGATCTGCAAATGAATATTGATACCCTGGAAGCAGGGAGATATTCGCGTACAGGTGAAACACTGGAAGCAGATATTGCTATTTCAAAATTAGGTTTTGGTTCAATTTCTACCGATGCAGCTCAAGTACAACTTGATGGTCAAACTTATGCTGTCAATGACATTATTCCTTTTGAACTAAATGATCCTTACTTTGAGATTGCACAAGATGACGCTGATCAAATGGTTGGTTTTCGCTTAGGCTTTGGGCAAGCAAGGGGCCAGTTATCCGGTGATTTTAATAGTATCTCTGGTAATGTTGGAGTTGATATTACTGATTACTTTGGTGATGATTATCGTTCAACCATGTTAGGGTCTGATGGAAATCAAGATAATGTACGATCAACATATTTTGGTGTTGATAATGCAAGCTCTGGTGGAGCAACTAATTGTAGTTCTGGCTTTTATTGCTATGATCTAGCAGATTATAAAACGCTGGATGTAGGACAAAGAAATACAGATACGGGTGCAGTCGATTATACAGAAGACTTCTTTATATCTTTCCAGAAAGCACCAACTGATTGGGCAACAAGTACGGGGACCATCAGCGCTGATATGGGAGCCTTTATTAATATCCCAACTTCTCTTCATATAGACATGAATACCGGTGTGAATGCATCAGGAACAGAACGAGTACGTACCGAGTATATTGATCGCGGAAATGATTTGTTTTAATCTTCTTTCCTTGATGTAGTTGAGGATTAGGAAGTTAGTTTATGCAAACATTTTTTTGGCATGATTATGAAACATTTGGTACGGATACCAAAAAAGATAAACCCTCCCAGTTTGCCGGTGTTCGTACCGATTTAGACCTTAATATTATTGGTTCACCGCTTACAATTTATTGTAAGCCCTCCGAAGACTCTTTACCGTCTCCTGATGCTTGTTTGGTAACTGGTATCACACCACAAGTTGCTCAGCAAGAAGGACTTGTTGAAGCTGAGTTTGCTAAAGCCATACATAATGTTTTTTCTGCGTCCGGTACTTGCGTTGCTGGATATAACAGTATCCGTTTTGATGATGAGGTCAGTCGAAATTTATTTTATCGGAACTTCTACGATCCTTATGAGCGTGAATGGAAAAATGGTAATTCTCGCTGGGATATTATTGACGTTGTAAGGCTTACGCATGCTTTAAGACCTGAAGGGATTAACTGGCCCTTGGGGGATGATGAACAACCAACATTTCGCTTGGAAAAACTAAGTGCTGCTAACAATATTGAGCACGAGTCGGCACATGATGCGATGTCAGATGTTTATGCTACGATTGCTTTAGCAAAATTAATTAAAACCAAACAGCCTCAGCTTTTTGATTATGTATTTAATCATAGAGACAAAGCCTCTATAACCAAGTTATTTGATGTTAAAGCGCTAAAGCCTGTATTTCACGTTTCATCTAAGTACCCTGTTTCTTTGGGGTGCAGTGCATTGGTGGTACCTTTATTTCAGCACCCTAAAAACAAAAATGGTTATGTTGTATTTGATCTTCGGCAAGACCCTAGAATACTGCTTGAATTATCAGTGGATGAAATCAGAAGTCTCTTATACACCGCCACAAAAGATTTAAAAGAAGGTCAGGTTAGACCAGCACTTAAAACAATACACATTAATAAATGTCCAATGCTTGTACCCGCTTCAATGTTGAAAACAATTCCGGTTGAACGACAAGTTGAATGGCAACTTAACCTAGATCAAATGCAGCAGCATCTTCAGTGGATTAGAGAGCATCCAGAACTGATTCAAAAATTAGTATCTGTTTTTGATGTGCCTTATGAGGCAGGGGGAAGTTCTGATCCAGATCTTATGATTTATTCTGGCGGCTTCTTTTCATCGAATGATAAAGCCGCTATGAGCCAGATTAGAAATTCAAATGAAGTCGAACTGGCTGAGCATGAGTTTGTATTTCAAGATGCACGCTTATCAGAAATGTTGTTCCGCTATAAAGCCAGGAATTACCCTGCAACGTTAACTGAAGAAGAGCATGAGAAGTGGCAGCAGCATTGTGCAAACCGTATACTTAATTCAAATTCAGAATATATGAATGTTCAACAATTTTCAAATAGGCTAGTGGAACTTTCTCAAGATAGTGAGTTAACTGCCCGAGACCGGGCAGTTTTAGAAGAGTTGCAATATTACGCAGAGTCTATTATTCCATATTACTGAAATAACTAAACTTAGTTCCATTTTCTAGACGTGCTAAATCATCATGAGGGGGCTTATCTGTTTGTTCGTCCGCCGATGAATAGACGAGAAGTGAGCTCCCTTTTTGTTTGATTAAGTTGCTGAAAAAAACCTGAACGTCTTCAGGTGTTAGTTTATTTACTAAATTTGCAAGCTGGTCTTTAGTGTCAAAATTTGTATTAAGGTTATCGATTTCTTGCCAGTTACGGTTGCTTCTCTGATAAAGCGTATTGTCTTTTTTGAGTAAGCGGCTTACAACGGCAGACTGGTATTGTTTGATATCTTCCTTTGATAAATTTTCCATTTTTTCAGCTTGTTCTTTTAAAAAAAGGCTTGTTTCATCGAATAATTTACGGCCATCGGTGTTTGGTGATTGCACAATGAATGCCAAGCCGGGTACTTCCAGCATATTAAAGTTTGTGGCAAATACAATATAACCCAACTGTTTATCGGTTCTGATTTGAGCATAGTAGTTGGTTGATATTATTTGCGAGATTAACAAGAACATTGCTCGTTCCGAGAAGCTTTTTTCACTGCCTTGCAGGAAATATACAAAACCTGTGTCTGGGTGATCCACTTGTATTTGTTTAAACCAAGCCTGTTCACCCTCTAAATTTGCGACATTTGCTCTTAGAACATTTTCTTTATTAGTGTCTCTCAAGATGATGCTTTCAAGTTGTTTGCCAATTTTTAGAGTGCTTGAGCGCTTAATATTTCCTGAACTCAAGATTGCAGTATCAATTGTTTGAAAGAATTGTTTTCTAAATGTCTCAAGATCGCTAACGCTCAACTTTTTTAAAGCTGTAAGGCGTTGTGCTTCATTCCAGGATGGTTGCAGTATCGACCTTTGGATTTCTGCAATCGCTTGTTCGTAAGGCTTTTTGTCTTTGGCGTTTTCTAACTTGCGCTTTAATCTTTCTTTAATAATACTAAAGCGTTCATTGTCGAATTGCTTGTATTTAAAGGTCTCAAGTATTTTTTTAAGTAGTGTACTTTGCTTGTCATTATAGCCGCTTATTTTTATCGTTATACCACGCATATGATTATAAAGTTCATAATGTAAGCCTGCTAAGTAAGCTGGATAGCTAAATTCATTCAAACTATCTTTTAATAAGGAAACCATCAATTCAGTCAGGTTTAGATTTTTTGCTGATTGCATGGGGGCAGGGGAGCGTATCGTTACGAAAAGATTAGCTTTAGGTGTACCAAAGGAAGTGTCGGCTGAAAACCAAATATCTAAACCGGGTGTTTGCTGGATAAGTTCGGGTTTTAAGTTGTTGGTGACCTCTAATAATTGAATATTGTCAGGAATAAAAATATTTTCTTCTGGTAAGTTTAGTTCATTGCTTTTTCTAGGTTTTGTTAGTTTTGTTAGTAATTCGCTAGAGAGTGTTTTCACTTGATAGGGGGTTTCATACCATTTTGATTTTGAGTCACCTTTGATGGATTTGGCAGAAACAGCCACAAGCATATTAGAAGGTATTAGCAAATTCAGGTACTTAGTATAAAGTTCAGGTTGGTATTCACTCAAATTGTAACGTTCAAAAAGTACATCAGCTGCTTCACTTGTTTGTAGGGCGCCTGCGAGTGAGCTTGTTAAGTGAATGGGTTCGGACTTCTCTTGATAGTTAAAACTGATGTTAAGCATTTGAGCTTGTTCATCAAAATAGTGTTTTTCAATACCTTTTTCACGAAGCAGTTCTACGTAGGCGAAAAATGTTTCAAGAACTTTTTCTTGTTGTTCAAGGCCGTTTTTAGTCAGGCTCATTGTGATCGTAAATATTGCTTCATTTTTTGTATCAAACTGCGCGCCTGCAGATAAAGAATCGACTAGCTTTTTAGCTTTTAGGGCTGACAGTAGGCTGCCTTTTCCTTCGTGGCCAATTAGGTTAGCCAAATAAGATACTGGTTGGGATGTTTTATGATTTGCAGCTGAAGGAACCGGAAAAGCAATGCTCATGCTTCTTCGATCCATGATGGAGTTAACCTCGATCTTGGCTGGTAGGAAGTCAACTGCGAAAAAAGGTGTTTTTATATCGGTGGTATTGAGGTCTTTATTTGGGATGTTTGAGAACTTGTCTTCTGCCCACTTTTGAAGTGTTTCCAGAGGTTCTTTGCCTAAAATCACTAGTCTCATTTGGTTTGCTGAATAGTGGGCATCATAAAAGCTTAATAAAGCGGCTCGTAAACTTTTATCAGGTGTGTCTTTTAAGGTTTCTAGGTTTCCAACGGAGAACTTCTTATAAGGGTGGTCATTAGCGAGAATTGCCTTAAGGGCTGAAAAGAAACGACGACCATCATCCTTTATTTTGGATGAATATTCTGAATGAACAGCATTCACTTCTCTGTCGACATATTCTTCATTAAATAGTGGTGTAATAAACTGAGCTGAAAATCGTTCGAGTGCTGGTTCGAAATTATCGGCATTGATATCGAAGAAATAATTGGTATGTTCTTGTGATGTGAATGCATTATGGCTACCACCATGATCGCTGATAAATTTTTGGTATTCATCAGGGTTTGGGAATTTTTGTGTACCTAAAAAGAGCATATGCTCTAGAAAATGTGCAAGGCCTTGAAATTCAATAGGGTCGTCTGCACTGCCGATATTTACATCTAAAGCAGCAGATGCTTTGTCAGTAGACGGGTCAGAAATTAGTAGTACATTTAACTTATTACTGAGCGTGATTGCTTGGTAGGTTTTTTGGTCATTTGGACTTTTAATAATTTCTTGAGGGGTGTTTGTTTGCGATAGCCATATTAATGCTACGCATATCAGAACAACGGGAATTATAAATAACTTGGCTTTACGCACGATCAGTCTTACTCCAAAAAAGGTATATAACAAAGCTTGTTTTTATCGTTCTGCATTATGTCAGTAAGTATTTTGTTTTACACGGTTGTGGATATGATTTTAGAAAAAGTTAACAATATTTAGTAAATGTTCTTCTAGAATAGAGCTAAAAAATTAGAGTAAAAGCCCTATAATTATATTGAAAAATAGCGACAAATCTGCATGTTAAACGTTGCTCTGTTATGAATAGGCTCTATACTATGTTGTATCTTTGATGTAGTCGCATTTGGTATTGACTCAAGCGTTTATTTCAATAGAGCAAGTGCAGGGATTAAATATTTATCTTAATAAATTTGGTAAGCGAATTCTTATCGAAGCGCAACATGTCTAATTATTTTTGGGGTATAAATTAATGAGCTATTTCGTAACCGGAGGAACCGGTTTTATTGGTCGTTTTTTAGTTGAGAAACTATTGAATCGTAACGAGACTATCTATTTATTGGTACAAGAAAAAAGTATTGACCGTTATGAAGCTTTATTAGAACGATTAGGTGTAACTAAAAATGAAGTTGTTGCAGTTATTGGTTCTCTTACTGAGCCAAATTTGGGTATTTCAGATACCGATATGGCGACATTGAAAAACAATATTAAGCACTTTTACCATCTTGCTGCTATTTATGACCTTTACGCTTCTGCTGAAATCCAGCAGGCGGTGAATGTTCAAGGAACCCGAAATGCCGTTGATGCGGCGACAGCGATGGAGGCTGGTTGTTTCCATCAGGTTAGCTCAATTGCTGCTGCGGGTTTATATAAGGGAACCTTCCGTGAAGATATGTTTGAAGAAGCGGAAAAACTAGATAACCCTTATTTACAAACAAAGCACGAGTCTGAAAAGGTTGTGCGTGAAGAATGTAATATTCCATGGCGTGTATATCGCCCTGGTATGGTAATCGGACACACTGAAACAGGTGAAATTGATAAAATTGATGGCCCATATTACTTCTTTAAAATGTTGCAGAAGATTCGTAGTGTAATACCACAGTGGATGCCAACAATTGGTGTTGAAGGTGGCCGTTTAAATATTGTACCGGTTGATTTTATTGTTGATGCGTTGGACCATATTTCACACGTTGAAGGGGAAGACCAGAAGTGCTTCCATTTAACCGACCCAGATCCATACAAAGTAGGCGAAGTTCTAAATATCTTTGCTAAAGCAGGCCATGCACCCACCATGACTATGCGTATTGATTCGCGCATGTTTGGTTTTATCCCTCCAATGATTCGTAACGGTATTAAGAGCCTACCGCCTATCAAGCGTATTACTGGAGCGGTACTGAATGATTTTGGTATTCCACAATCAGCGATGGAGTTTTTGAACTACCCAACCCGCTTCGACTCCCGTGAAACAGAGCGAGTACTTAAAGGCACGGGTATTGAAGTACCACGTCTTTCTGACTATGCGCCTGCTATTTGGGATTTTTGGGAACGTAAGTTGGACCCTGATTTATATAAAGACCGTACTTTGAAAGGCACTGTAGATGGTAAAGTTTGTGTTGTGACAGGTGCAACTTCAGGTATTGGCCTGGCAACAGCGCATAAATTAGCAGAAGCGGGTGCAATTATCTGTATTGCTGCCCGAACGCAAGAAACACTAGATGAGGTGAAGGCTGAATTAGAAGCCAAGAGTGATACCGTTTTTGCTTATCGTTGTGATTTTGCCGATATGGAGAACAGTGACCAATTTGTTCAGGCTGTTTTGAAAGATCATGGCCATGTTGACTTCTTAGTGAATAATGCAGGTCGATCAATTCGTCGTGCGATTAGCCATTCTTTTGATCGTTTCCACGACTTCGAAAGAACCATGCAGCTAAACTTCTTTGGTTCGCTACGTTTAATTATGGGTTTTGCTCCTTCAATGCTTGAGCGTCGTCGTGGCCATATTGTAAATATATCTTCAATTGGTGTATTAACTAATGCGCCTAGATTCTCAGCTTATGTTTCTTCAAAAGCGGCATTGGATGCGTTTTCAAGATGTGCAGCAGCTGAATTTTCAGACAGCAACGTGACTTTCACCACAATCAACATGCCGTTGGTAAGAACGCCAATGATTGGCCCAACCAAGCTTTATGATTCGGTACCTACCTTGTCACCTGATGAGGCGGCTGACTTGATTGCTGATGCCATTATTCGTCGTCCTAAGCGTATTGCTACGCGAATTGGTACATTTGCTTCTGTGCTTCACGCAATTACACCTAAATTAGGCGAGATTGTGATGAACACTGGCTTTAAGATGTTCCCTGATTCTGCAGCATCGCAAGGAAAAGGTAAGGAAAGTAAGCCAAAAGTATCGACGGAGCAGGTTGCTTTCGCAGCTATTATGCGCGGTATTCATTGGTAGACTTTGGCTTGGCCAAATAAATAATTAGGGGGGAGTCGGTTGTCGGCTTCCCCTTTTTTGTTTAAATGCAATTATTCGATAGTTATTTTCTATCGTTCTAATAAATATTTACTATCATTTGTTGGTGGGATAAGTGTGACGCTCTGTGTACTATAAACGCAGCTGATATCAGCCCACATTTTCAACCCTAATTTTCAAGATAGTGACAAAAACACGTTACTTTCTCAAATTAGTATCTCAAATTCCCTTAAGGAGAAATAATAATGAGCGTTTTAGTTGGTAAGCAAGCACCTGATTTTACAGTTCCAGCCGTATTAGCAGATGGCCAGATCGTTGATGAGTTTTCATTTTCAGAAACAACTAAAGGTAAATATGCTTTAGTATTTTTCTATCCACTTGATTTCACATTTGTATGTCCTTCAGAGCTAATCGCTTTGGATCACAGAATGGATGACTTTAAAGCGCGTGGTGTAGAAGTGATTGGTGTTTCAATCGATTCACACTTCACTCACAATGCATGGCGTAATACGCCAGTAAATAATGGCGGTATTGGTGCAGTTGCTTATACGTTAGCCGCTGATATGAATCATGATATCTGTAAAGCTTATGACGTTGAGTCAGACGGAGGTGTCGCTTACCGTGGTGCTTTCCTAATCGATAAAGAAGGTCTGGTTCGTTCACAAATCGTTAATGACCTGCCATTAGGTCGTAACATGGACGAATTAATTCGTTTGGTTGATGCGCTTCAGTTTCATGAAGAGCATGGTGAGGTTTGCCCAGCGGGTTGGAACAAAGGTGATAAAGGTATGGATGCATCGCCTGAAGGTGTTGCTTCTTACTTGGCTGAGAACTCAGAAGGGTTATAAGTTTAATTCAACTTATAACATGTAAAAAATGCCGAGTAGGGATACTCGGCATTTTTTTATTTATAGATTGTGTTTGTATTCTTTTTAAGGACTTACATAGAGAGCGGCCAGCCACCCAAATTTTGCCATTTGTTGACTATTCTACAGAACAACTCAGCGGTTTTTTCAGTATCATACTTTGCGGAATGCGCTTCTTTTCCATCAAACTCTATACTTGCCATGCTACAGGCTTTAGCTAGGACTGTTTGCCCGAAAGCGAGTGCGGAGAGTGTATTGGTATCGAAAGAAGAAAACTGATGGAAAGGGTTTCTTTTGATACCTGTTCGTTCAGCGGCGGCAAAGACAAAGCCGTGATCGAAGGATGAATTATGCCCAACCAAAATCGCTCGGGTACAGCCGGTTTCTTTTAAGGCTTTGCGAATGGGGGTGAAAATTTTATCCAAGGCCATTTTTTCAGTTAATGCATTTCTGAAAGGGCTTTTAGGGTCAATGCCCGTAAAATCCAGGGCTGACTGTTCTAGATTGGCGCCTCGAAAGGGTTCTACATTGCAGTGAATGGTTTCTTTCATATATAAAGAACCGTCCGACTTCATGCCAATGATTACAGCAGCTATTTCAAGTAATGCATCTGTTTGGGAGTTGAAGCCCGCGGTTTCCACATCAATAACCACGGGTAAAAAACCACGAAAGCGTTTAGATATGGCGTGAGAATTGCTTTTATTTAAATGATTAGATTGCTCAGAATGATTCGGCACGGTTTATCCTTGTAGTTCCGCTTGCGAACAGAAGTATATCAGAGCCTTAAATAAAATAGGGCAAAGAATTGCCATTTGCTAGGGTAAAGTTTTTCCAAAACCAGGATTTTAAAGTAAGTTATGAAGAGTGTTCAGTTTTCCTACACCTTACCAGCATTTATTTTGCTTATATGTATAAGTGTTCCCGGCATAGAAGCGAAGACTATTGGCGCAAAATTAGATAAAAGTCAGTGGTATCTTTCAGCCTCTATATTCGAGTGTAGTTTGGTTCATGAAATCCCTCATTATGGTAAAGGTATTTTTTACCATGAGGCGGGTGAAGATCTTCGATTTTTAACTTCTACAGTGAAAAACCCGATGAAACCTGGAAAAGCCGCGCTGGTGATAGAAGCTTCACCATGGAAACCAGGTAATATTATTGATGACTTAGGTTATGTTGAAGTAACGGATAGTGCTAAACCCATCAAAGTAGGTAAGAAGAAAGCTACTGTGATGATGGAGGGTTTACTTGCAGGTATGGCGCCTACATTTACCCGCAGAGCTTGGTATAAAGATGAGTCAATACGTATATATATAAACAGTATTAACTTTCTATCTGTTTATGATAGCTATTTAGAATGCATTTCGGGTTTGTTGCCTGTTAATTTTAGGCAGGTTGAAAGAACACGTGTTCACTTTGAAACTGACAAAGCTAATTTAACTGTCGCGGATAAGCTTGCCTTGGAAAAGGTTATTTTATACGTGAATGCCGATAGTAGTGTTACTGCCATTTATGTTGATGGCCATACCGATAACAGCGGGCGACGAATTTATAACCGTCGCCTGTCTAAAGCACGCGCTGAAGCGGTGCGTGATTATTTGGTTTCAGAAGGTATATTTACTGAACTTATCCGCACGCGTTATCATGGTGAGCGTTATCCTGCAGCCAAGAATAATTCTAAGAACAATAAATCAAAGAACCGCAGAACGACAGTCCGTCTGGTGCGAGGTGAAATACTAGCATCACCAAGTGATGAATCGCCTGACGGTGCGCTGAATTAAGCTAATCTCTATTGTGTTTACCGTCTAGGTACAAGTAAAATAGCGCCTTTTCTTTCCTATCGTTTCAGAATTAGCCTTCTGGGGCGTTTGAAGCTATTAATTTGGAGTCTTCATATGTCACAAATAAACAAAGTCGTCTTAGCCTACTCCGGTGGTTTAGATACTTCTGTCATCGTTAAATGGTTGCAGGAAACATATAACTGTGAGGTTGTGACATACACAGCTGACTTAGGGCAGGGTGAAGAAGTTGAACCTGCACGTGCCAAAGCTGAAGCATTAGGCGTAAAAGAAATTTATATTGAAGACGTGAGAGAAGAGTTTGTTCGCGACTATGTTTACCCAATGTTTAGAGCGAATACAATCTATGAAGGAGAGTATTTACTAGGGACTTCTATTGCGCGTCCTCTTATTGCGAAACGCATGATTGAAATTGCTAATGAAACGGGTGCTGATGCGATCTCTCATGGTGCAACGGGTAAAGGTAATGATCAAATTCGTTTCGAATTAGGTGCTTATGCACTTAAACCTGGTGTTCAGGTGATTGCGCCTTGGCGTGAGTGGGATCTTAGTTCTCGTACCAGTCTTTTAGCTTACTGTGATGAGCATGGTATTGAAGTTGAAAAGAAGAAAGGCAAGTCACCTTACTCAATGGATGCGAACTTACTGCATATTTCTTATGAAGGCGATATTCTGGAAGATCCATGGCAGGAGCCGGAAGATGATATGTGGCGCTGGTCCGTTTCACCTGAAGATGCACCCGACACTTCAACTTATATTGAATTAAGCTATGAAAAAGGTGACATTGTTGCCATTGATGGTGAAGCGTTAAGCCCTGCAACAGTATTAACTAACTTGAATAAGTTGGGTGGTGATAATGGTATTGGCCGTTTAGATATTGTTGAAAACCGTTATATAGGTATGAAATCACGCGGCTGCTATGAAACACCTGGCGGCACAATTATGCTCAAAGCGCATCGTGCAATTGAATCGATCACGCTAGACAAAGAGTCTGCTCACCTCAAAGACAGTATTATGACTAAGTATGCCGAATTAATTTATAATGGCTACTGGTGGTCACCTGAACGAAAAGCACTTCAGGCATTAATTGATAATACTCAAACTTATGTTAATGGTGTTGTGCGTCTGAAATTGTATAAGGGTAATGTAACCGTAGTTGGACGTAAGTCTGACGATACTTTATTTGATGAAAGTATTGCCACCTTTGAAGATGATGGCGGATCGTATGATCAAAAAGATGCGGAAGGATTTATTAAACTGAATGCATTGCGTCTTCGAATTGCAGCGGGTAAAGGTCGTGACCAAGGTTAACTTGTAAATCGATAAAAAGGCGAGTTTATTACTCGCCTTTTTTATGCCTCCTTAATAATAGGTGAGGGGTCAAAATTTAGGCTCCATTGTTTCCCAGAAATCCTTTGATAACGCTTCCATTTCCTGTGAATTCCTTACCTTTTCTATAGTGTTCCATATAAGAGTAGATAATTCTGGATGGTTTTTGGTAATTTTAAATGAGAGCATCAAATAGTAAGGTTTTTCAACCAGGGTGATAGCGTGCTTCTTTATCTGACTTTTAAAAGTGCTAGATTGATTTAAAAAATAATTAGCGCGCTCAGTTTGTATAGCTGCACCAATAGTGCGTTTTGATAGAATATCTCTTAAAGCTCGTTCTGGGCCTTTTACTTCACGAACGCTAGCACCCAGCATTGTGAGTTTGTCTATAATGGAAAATCCTAGTTGAGCAGAAATTTTGCCTTTTAAATTTTTGAAGTTATAACCATTCCACTCCAATTTAGATTTCAGTGGCAAGTAAAGAGAGTAGCTAGACATATGTATACGTTTTTCTTTGGCTAGTTCTGCTCGCTTATTTACTGGGTAAACCCCCATAGCTAACCTTTCTTGTTTGAAGCTAGCAGCAAAAGCACCGTCTACTTGGTTTGTTTTCATGAACTCTAAGCAGCGCTTCCACGGAAGTGATATGAGCTGGATCGGGATGTTAATTTCTTTTTCAACTAAGCGAATGAGCCTGATATCCAAGCCTTTTGTTTGATCATTTTCAGAAAAAACCCATGGGAAGGCATTTTCATCTTCATGGCAAAACTTAAGGTGGTTTGCTTGGGCCGCTAATGAATATGTAGGGAATATTATGGCGGTAAGAAAAATAAAAGAGATAAAATAGTTAGCTTTCATTTCTTTGTCCCTATGTTTTTTGGGAAAAGTGATGCTATTAGCTCAATATATATAGACGTATAAGAGTTTAAAGTAAAGTATCGGAAATATGTATCGAAGAGAAGAGTAAGAGGTTTGCAGTTACATCAAAGTGATGCGTTTAAGACTTTATACTCTTAAGCGTTTTCTGTCTACATCGTCTGTTTGAAGTGACTGGGTTTATTTTATCATTAAATTTTATGTAGGCCAGTTTTGCCCTAAAATAATTGAAAGTATGGCAATACTTGTCAGTCCAGCAACTGTGCTGAGTATTAATCGGCTTTTGGTGTGGAATTCTCTGTTAAATTCATAAATAGGTTGGTTGTAACTCAGGTTTTCAAGTGGGTTTACTTGTAGTTCTTGTGTATTTTTTGCAACAGTGATGAATTCGTTATTATCAGTTAAAGTTACTTTGTTTGACGGTTGCAAGCCTTGTTGTAGCTGTATCCTGCTTGAGAAATTATCCAAACTATTGTTTGAAGAATGTAATGCAGAAGGTTGGTTTATTGCTTGGGCTTTATTCTTACTGCTCTGAAGGGGTTCTTCTTGTTCGCACTCTTTAAGCAATGTGATTGCCCAGCTTTCATCAACGTCTTCGTTAGACTTATCTTTAGCATTGTAGGTTTCATTGAACTTGGCGAATAAATCATTCGTTTCTTGCAGTGTGAGTGTTTTTTCCTGTGCTTTACGAGAGACAATGCTGAGTATTTTAGTTCTTTCAGCTAAAATTCTAGACTGGCTATTTGATTGATTCGCTGGTATATGTTCGCTTAACTTGGCTGCAGACATGTTCCTTTCCCTATTTTATACCTTGAGTTTTGATCGTTGATAAGAAAACTCGAAGGCTAATCCCATTTTGTTAATGCTACTGTGTATGCAGGGTAGTTGAACCGATGTGATGGGAGGGCAAAGCAGAGAGAATTAAAACTATAGAAAGTTCCAATTCGCCAAAAAGAAGACTGTCTAAGTACATTCTTGTACTTTAGTAAGTCACTTCGACTTTATCATCCCTGTTATTGTTTTAATTTTCGATAGTGTATCCTGACGAGGCGCAATAATAGGGAGAACCGTCTATAGGGTCAATAGTCAATCACTCTTTTTTGCGTACAAAATAGGCGGTGAAGGCAAGAGTTGCTTGAAATTTATCCAGCTAAGGCTGTCTCTTCTTCACATTCTGATTCAATATCGACAAAGTCTGATAAATAATCCCACACGATTCTACGTTGTAGGTTAGAGGAAGGGATGGCTTCAAGGCCACCAAGCAGCTTCATTAAATCGCTACCTGTTTTAGAGAAAGCTTGTAAGTAAAAGCCAACGCTTTGGCCTACAGGGGTGAAGTCATGGCTGACGCAGTGCATTTTATTTTCATACTCAAACTCAAAGCCAACAAGCAGATCTTTCGGTTCAGGGGCTATCATGCCAGCATTAATACAGTGGGATAGTAAACGCGACTCAGAAAAAATATCGTCTTGTTCTTCTGAACGTGCTTTTGCACGAAATAGAAAAGGGTGGCCATTGCTGCCTATAAATGCATAGTTTGTGACTTTCTTAAAGGCAGCGATTTCCCATAAATCACAATGGTACAGAAAGCTAAGGCTGCGCTTGGAAATAGAACTAGCATGTTTCAATTCACAAAGCATGGCGCGAGCCCATAAGCTCTGCATACTTTTATTGCTGACATCTTGTGCGTAGTTAAAGAAAATATTTGCCCAGTCTGGGTCAACGGCATTAATGCTGACTTTTTCACCCATCAGTCCGGAAACCAGCGATAAAATGGCTTCGATATTTGCTTGTCGTTGTGTCTCTTGATGGCGAACACGAGCATGCGTTCGCTCAGTTACACTAGCAAATTCAACGTTGGTTTCAACAAAAATAGCCTCGTCATCAGTGTGGGAGTTTCCTGATGCGATATTGCGGACAATGGTTCCGTTCGAACGGTAGTAGCCACCCATCGTTTTTGTGCAAAGTGCAACTAATTTAGACCACGTGCCAATTTTTTTCTGTTTTTGTTTTGTTTTTCCGTTCGACTGATACAAGTTTTCGATACTCCGTTACGAAACTTACGGCTGAGCTTTATTTTTCTCTTTATTTTCTCTTCATTTATCTCGGTGATGAGAATAATTTATTATTAGCGCATAGGAATATATTCATTCTAGGCATTGAAAACAAGCAATGGTTCTATTGTGCATTACAGTTGTGATCACGTTCAAAAAACGACCTGAAAATGTAAAATATTACGGGCATGTATGCTTGGATTTTGTTATCGCACTTATTAGGTATCATTAATTATATCAAATACTTGCGAGGTGTTAAGTAAACTCTTAAGAGCTTACTTTAAGAAGGCACGGTAAGCTATTATTGCGAAGTAATAAAATTTAAATCTTGGAGGTTGATATCTTAGGATATCTACATTGGAAGGTAAGATTCAAAAAGCCTTGTCAGTATTGATAGAGAGAGCACAATTACGTTTAATGGATTACTTATTCCCAAGCTGTGTTTGCTCGGGGCATCACCTCTCAACCCAGCAGTATGCGAAGATTGTTAACGGATGGGTTGAGAGTATTGGGTTGGATAAGTCTGCTTACGGCACAGATTCACTTCGGAGAATGAAAGCCTCCATTATCTACAAACAGACTAAAAACCTGCGTGCTATCAAAACTAAATTGAGTTCTGATCTTCTGCTTTCTGTAATTGCAATTTCATGCGAGCCGCTTCCTTCGCTCGGTGATCACTTTGAATCGCAACGGATGATCAGGTTCGTGCGGTTATACGCAGGTGTAATTGGGTCTGTAATTTGTGCTGATGAAAATTCAATTAGCTCAAGCATTTTGGTTTGAATCGAAGGAAAGTGTCTAGACCTTACGACAATATCTAAATGTTCATTTAGGGGCATACGATAACTACGAAAACCCTTTCTGGTAGGAATAGACATAAATAGTGGAATACCTTGTTCTATGCCTCCTCCAATTAACTCTAGTGCTCGCTCTCTTGTTAAGACTTCTTTAGGTTCACTTATTGGCTGAAAAATAATGCCTTTTTCGGCAGGACGCAACAAAATACCTGACCGGTCAGGTCTCCATTCATCGCCTAGTTGTTCCATGAAGCGCCATGCACAATGCCAGTTTTGACATACAGAAGGCCTTTCGGAATAAATACTACATCCACCTTTTTCAATCATATGTGAACAGGCTTGATCGGCAGGTTTATTTAGATTTTGATCTTTAATACTAAGAAAAACACAGCACGCTGTACACTCTCCACATTCTCGACCGGAAACTAAATGTGTTTCCTTGTTTTTACTCAATCCATTCACCTACAGTTTATTAGACTGAACCCATATTTAACCGTGTTATACGGATTCAATATAAGTCCATTGTAAAAATGGCAAGAATAGCATTTTCAGCGTCAAGAGACCTGTAAATTGTGCTTAAGGTTGAATATTCTTTTGTTAATGTGAGACTTTTATACGACTCAAACTCTGTCATACCGGAAGTATTTTTGGCCGGAATCCCGTTCATTTATTGCTATCAATTGATTAATCCAATGTTTAGACTTTGTATTATTTTACGCAAATACCTATCCCGAAAGGTCTCAAACGATTACTCTTAGTCAAAAAGTGAATGTTGCTGAGAATCTCCATCGCTAGTAAAACGTTAGCTAAATAAAAAGGCCTTTATGCTCCATCTTTACCCCTCAAATAAAACCGAACACTTAGCGATAGTTATTGCTGAAATTATGAAAATGAAGCCTTTATCTGCGCCTTTTGCACATGAAGTGATCTTGATTCAGAGTCATGGTATGGGGACGTGGTTGCAGCAGGAAATTTCTCAGCATTTAGGGATAGCAGCGATGATTGAATGCTCTATGCCTGCTTCATTTATTTGGCAACTTTCTCAATTGTTAATGCCGGATGATCCACATATTCCAGTCTTTGAAAAGAATAATTTGCGCTGGCAGATCCTTGAACGTTTACCTGAAAAGTTGGCTGATCCTCGCTATGAAAGTCTGGCTAACTATATCGATTCACTTTCCAATTCGGATTCGAAAGCTTCTGAACATGTACTGTTTGAGCTAAGTGATGCTTTGGCTGATTTATTTGATGCTTATCAAAACTACCGACCTGAATGGATAGCTACTTGGGAAAAGGGCGGGCAAATAAATGATGAGACTTGTAAACATGCCTCATTTTCGGATATTGAGTCTTGGCAGGCTGATTTATGGTGCAGTCTTTACTCTGAATCGGATTTAGAAAACAGGAATCATCGGGCTATTTTGTTAGCCAAACTGCTAGAACGATTAAAGCATTGTCCGGCTGAGTTACAGACGCATTTGCCTGAGCGGGTTTTTATTTTTGGTTTATCGGCTTTACCTCCGCAATGGTTGCCGATTTTGGCGGCGTTGAGTCATTATTGTGATGTCCACTTTATGACCCAGAACCCTTGCCAATATTATTGGGGGGACGTGGTATCACCCACGCAGAAATTAAAGCTTGAGCAGTCCTTACTGGCCAAAGGTGTGAGTGCTGATACTGCAGCGGATATCTTTATTGAGGGCAATCCTCTGCTCGCATCGTGGGGGCGCTTGGGGCGGGATTATCTGTCTATTTTGTTTCAGCATGATGGTATAAAAGAGATGCCTGTAGATCTTTATGAAGATGCTTCTGAAGAGTGTAGCGATGCCTTGGCGCATTTACAGGCAGACATTCTTAAGCTGCAAGCAATTGAACGACAGGTGTCAAAAACTG
>Ga0105348_1001209_pt1 | contig 17661 bp, 15 predicted proteins | sample EN8Hudsemesocosm_2_FD_83504 | JGI IMG/M metagenome (GOLD analysis project Ga0105348, IMG submission 83504) | Methane-oxidizing microbial communities from mesocosms in the Hudson Canyon - EN8C Hudson Canyon | ecosystem: Environmental > Aquatic > Marine > Cold seeps | place: Hudson Canyon... | reverse complement strand
GGCATTGAAAGCACGGGTGACTTAGAAATAAAAACGGTCTTTCATCAGGATGATTACCCCCTTGTTTTAGTTGATGACGTGCGTTTAAAGCAAGTTTTAATTAATTTAATCAATAATGCGTTTAAATTCACAAAACAGGGTTTCATTAAGCTGGGGATAAAATTACTCGCGATAAATGGCAGTTTTTGCGAATTAGAAATAACGGCATCTGATACCGGCATAGGTATAGATAAGGAAAAAATTGATCATCTATTTGAAGCATTCACTCAGCACGACTCTTCAACAACTCGTCGCTACGGCGGTACTGGACTAGGTTTGAGTATATGCAGTCAGTTGGTTGATTTAATGGGCGGGCATATTGAAGTAAGCAGTGAACCTGGTATTGGCAGTGAGTTTAAGGTTTTTCTATCACTTCCCATTATAGAGCAAGAAGATATAGAGGCATCGAACCAAACAACAGCGATAGAAAGCAACAATTCCGTAATTGATCTTGAAGGTAAAAAGGCGCTTGTGGTTGAAGATACAAATCTCAATCGTGAACTTATTAAGATGGCCCTTGGAGATTATGGGGTAGATATGAGAATGGCTGAGAATGGTGCAGAAGCCGTCGAGTTATTTAAAAACAATGACTTTGACATCATCTTAATGGACTGTTTGATGCCCGTCATGGATGGCTTTAAGGCCAGCGAAGCAATCCGCCAATTAGAGACAGAAAACAGCCACATTCCAATTCTTGCCATAACAGCAAGCACCTCAGATGAAGTATATCAACAGTGTCGAGATTCTGGGATGGATGATGTTATGAATAAACCTTTTGACTTCGAAGAGCTTGTTAGCAAGGTTTCAGACTGGGTGCATCACGCTCAAAATACCGGCATGAGTGACAGCTAGCACTCGCTGAAAGCACACCAAAAGACGATATAAATATCTAACGCGTACTGTAACAACGTATGCCGTTGTTGATACATAGGCACAAGGGAGCGTCTAAGAAAAGTTTTCGGCGCAGTACTGGCGAGGCGAATTTGACCGTAAAATACACAATGGGCACAAGACGGAGTTTACACGTAGTAAATACCCACAGGGCATAAATAAGATAGTTTTTCAAAGGCTCCCTAGAACACGGCACTATTGAAGCCGAAAAGCCTGATAGCCTTATTGTTAGAACGTTTTTACGCTCACTCACAAGATGGTCTCAGGCTTTTATAGCTCTATCTAACGCTGACACAGTATTAACAACAATGTATTGGTTAATACGATTTAGGCATTCCTAAATTATGTTCTGCCACAAAGTTAAGTACCATTTCATTATTTATTGGAGCTATTCGAGTCGTTCGCGCTACACGCCAGAAATATAGAATATCGGTATCTTCATCCATACCACTGCCGCCATGAAATTGAATGGCAGCATCACACATATCGCAACCAGCGGTGGACGCCATATATTTTGCCATATTGGCATAGGTACCGGCGTCTTTACCTTGGTCATATAAACGTGCACCTTGGTAAATAGCCAAACGTGCAGCATCAGTATGAATTTTTGCTTTCGCTAGTGGATGTTGTACACCTTGGTAGGAACCCGTTGGCTGACCAAAAGGGGCACGCTGATTAACATAATCAACGGTCTTGTTCGCCACGTAATCTGACATACCAACAACCATCGACGAAATTAACAACCTTTCAGGGTTTAAGGCATCGAACATTGCCTGTAAACCGCGGCCTACTTTACCAATAACAGCATCCTCATCGAGTTCAACGTTATCCATAAAGACAGTCCATTGAGTATCTTCTTTACTCATTTGAATATTAAGCTTGTGCATATCAACACCAGCAGCTTTCATATCCATCACAAAAACAGTGATCCCTTCTTTACGGTCATCACTGGTACTACTATCAGTGTCAGTTTTAGCAATAACTAAACCGTAATCAGCTTCATGGGCACAGGTAATAAAAGTCTTCTGGCCATTGAGTATCCACTTATCACCCACTTTTTTCGCTTTGGTTTTAATTTTAAAGGTGTTAGTACCTGCATCAGGCTCAGTGGCCATAATACAAAAAGATTTTTCACCTTGTGTTGATGGGGTTACATATTTTTTTATCTGTTCTTCTGTACCGTGCTTAATAATAGGGGAACGACAAAAGGTCGTTAAGAATAACTTCATTGATGCTAGACCTGCTTGCCCTAGCATATCCAATAGTAGTGCCGCACCAAATAGGCCACCACCCACTCCGCCTTGGCTCTCAGGTACACCTAAACCCATTAAGCCGTTTTCAGCTAGGGCATTACTTAACTCATGGTAGTCGCGATTCCCTTTTTCACACTCTTTGAAAAAATCGCGGTTAAAATCTTTTGTCAGCCCCTCAACTGATTCAATAATACCAAGATACAAATCTAGCTCTGATTGATCCGCACCTATCAATAAATCTTCAATGTACTTACGCATTCTATGTCCTCTTATAATTATGTTATCAGCAGGCGAATAGCTGTGAGGACACTTAAATATCAGAAACCAAGGTAAAAGGAAACAAGAAAACTGGGTAATCCAGTTTGATAAATAGCCTCAGTGATCTTGAGTAATCACGTGTATTATAGGAATCTAGAAAAGCACACCACCCCACATAGCTAACGATTATTACCAATATGAATATAAGAGCTAGCTGCAGGGTTATGAATAATTTCCCACTAGATCGTTGGAAATTCATATTAAATCAGCACCTTTCTTCAGAACTATCTTACACGATTAATATTTATCGTTATCAAACCAAAGACTATATTCAATTTACCGCTACAGGCTTAGGCACCAATCAAGCGCAAAATATTGGCGAAAGAACTGGTGCTGGTGCTGAAATAGAAGTCGATTACCAACCCCTGAATAACTTATGACTATTGGTCAATTATGCCTACCAGAAATCGGAAGATGACAATACCAATGAAGATGTGGGTAAAGCACCTAACCACCAAGTATATGCCCGCAGTGAATGGCAGTTTATTGAAACCTGGAGTCTAGACACCCAAGTTAACTGGATTGGCAAACAAAAAAGGTTCTAGCTGATACTCGCTCATCCGCTGATGACTACACCACAGTGGATATCACACTGCGCAAACAGAAAGTAATGCGTAATCTGGAGCTCAAACTTTCTGCTCGAAATATCTTTGACGAAGATGTGTTTGAACCCAGCCCAGGCCCAATAGCATCCATTCCCGGTGTTTTCCCTATGGCTGGTCGTAGTATTTATGGGGAAGTGGCGTATTCAATTTGATCTCAGAGGAATACCTCATACCACCAAGCTTAAAAATCGACTTAATTCCTTCAACGTACATAAACACCCCAGCAGAGTTACCACCGGCTCCTACCGCTGTGCCAGTGTCCCCACCGCAAGGAGGCGTATCCAATGCTAACCTTAAGGCATACACGCCGTTTACTTTTGGCGATGTACTATACAGAAATTGCTCATTCAAGCGATGTCAGTGCAATACTTCTTTGATATCTTCGATGAAGTGTTACTTAAAACCCCAAAAGCGATATCATAATGATAGCTTCTTGTTTTAATGACGTTGATATTTATAAAAAATACAGAATAGCTACTTCTAGTTATAAGTGGCACGCGACGGGCTTGTTACTAAGGCTGTAATTCAACTATTATATTTTTAAGGTCACATATGCCTTACTTTGATCTATATAAATAAATATTTATGATTATTAGAAGTAAACAAGGTATTTCATTATCAGGTAACCCTACCCTATTTAGAGCGCTTTTCTTTATCGTTCTATGCTGGTTTACTTTTTTTCTTTCGGCCAAGTTACTGGCTGAAAAGCCAGCCATTGATGATTATAAAGCCGTTATTATTCACAAAGTAATTCAACTCACTACCTGGCCCAATGAACATAAACTCTCGTCATTTGAAATAGGCGTTTATGGTGGGTCATCCTCCTATATCTCTAATTTAAACAAGAACTACCGCAATCGAAATATTAGAGGAAAAAGTCTGCATGTTTCCGCCTTCAACCCTTTTAGGGATACTAAAAAAATCAGTGTCCTTTTTGTTAAGGATAGAAAATCCCATAAAATAGCCGATATAAGTCAAGTATTAAAAGGGAAAAATATTCTTGTTATTTCAGATCTAAGTAAAGACAAACGTCACGTCATGGTGAATTTGACTAGACCAAGCAAACAAGAAATTGGTTTTGAAATAAATCGTTCCAACATCATTCTGGAAGGATTAAAGATCTCTAAGGACGTAATTCTAGCAGGTGGTTCTGAGCTTGATGTTGCAAAGATATACAAGGAAACCGCGACAGACCTTACCAAGACCAAGAAAATATTAACCGACCGAGAAACTAAACTAGAAGAACAGTCAAAGCTGTTACAAGAGCAGAATAATGAGCTAAGTAAGCAATCGAAAGAAATAAATGATAAATCATCCAAGTTAGTCAAGCTAGAAGTTGAACTTAACAAACAGCTCAATACCATAAAAGAAAGTTCAAATATCCTCAAAGGTATCGAGAACAAACTTAAGACAAGTAAAAAATCACTGGGTAAGCAAGAGTCTGAAAATACAACCTTAACAGAAAAAATAAGAGAGAATATTCGGATACTTGAAGAGCAAAAAATAATACTGAAACTGAAAGATACAGAACTTGAAATCAAGGATGCTGAGTTGGAAGGTAAAGATGCCGAACTAGAAGTAAAGTACTCTGAGTTAGAAGGAAAAGAGGCTGAGCTCAACATCATTGGAAAAACAGTCTCTCAACAAGAAGTCACTATCGCCACACAAAAAGAGCTTATCCTTGCTATCAGTTTCGCGGTGCTACTGATCTCGTTGTTAGGCCTTATTTCATATCGCGGATATGTTGAAAAGAAAAGAACCGCCCTGGTCATTGAAGAGAAGAACACGGCGCTTGAGAAAGCTATAGTAGATCTCAATCTCGCTCAAGAACATCTTATCGAATCAGAAAAAATGGCATCTCTTGGTGGTATGGTTTCAGGTATTGCTCATGAGGTAAACACACCCGCCGGCATCGTATTAACCGCTGATTCCAGCTTACTGGAAAAGACACTTGAAACGAAAAAATTGTTCAATAATGGTTCATTAACACAAAAACAATTTTCAGATTACCTAGATCACACCATTGATTGTACCGAATTGTCGCTTAGTAATATTCGACGCATCGCATCTATTGTTCAGACCTTCAAGCAAGTTGCCGTTGACCACTCTAGCAATGAGCAGCGTAGATTCTCCCTTTCCGAATATGTAGAAGACGTGGTTAATTCACTACGCCCCATGCTGAAACAAAAAAATCATCAAATACACATCAGCTGCCCTAAAAACATCATGCTATTCAGCTATCCAGGAGCCTTTGCGCAGATATTCAGTATTCTAATATCGAATAGTTTGGATCATGGTTTTAAAGGTATAGAGAAAGGTGAAATTAATCTAAATTTTTCTGAAAAGGACGACAATCTATTATTTTCCTATGAAGATAATGGCATTGGAGCCAGCGATGAAGTCATCAACAGAATTTTTGACCCTTTCTACACGACTAAGCGTGGTGAAGGCAATAGCGGTTTAGGTACCCATATCTTATATAATTTAGTGACTCAATTGCTAAAAGGAAAAGTGAAATGTAAGCCTGGAAAAGTGAGGGGGCTAAATTTCGAACTCATTATTCCGGAAAAATTAGCCGCGAGTTAATTTACATACATACTGGATCGGAGTATTTCTCATCAATAAGAAGAATTAAAATATCCCATCCAGCTATTGGGCAATATCAAGAGATACATCAGGCCATTACTAATAATTACAGAGTCAGTTACAGCTTGGAAACATACAATTTGTGGTCATGGCTACACTGTTTTTTCAATAACATAGATGCATTGCGACAAAACAAATCAATCAGGTATTGGTATCGATCATCCGTCGGATAGGCTCCTTTTATATATAACAAGTTTGCCACATCACCCTCGACCTCCGTGTATATTACAAAATAGTCATCCTCATATTGGCTTTCTTTATCCTCTATCGCTTTATTGATGTGCTCAAGTACAACAGGATCTATCTCATTGCTGTTTTTTCCAGCATTCATTGTTGATGCCAGAACATTCAATCCCTGTCCTTTTTTTGAGATAGCCATACCCGAAGATTGAGAAAATACCGCATCTGTGCCTGAATTCAGCAATGCCGCAAGTTGCTCCAAAATACCCGTAGCCAATGGTGACACTGAATCCATCTCCATAATATTAGAGGTGGCATTCATCACTTGCTCTAAACCTTTTCGGCTATGTTCCAAGGCAATCATATCGCTATAGCAGGAAAGACCCGTATATACAGACGTAATCAACTTTACAGATGTTAGTTCCGACTTTTCTTTATAATCATTAATATCGTACTCGCTTATCACGCTTAGGGGTGGAGCCTGCCCAGATTGCCCTGTACGAAGAATAATGCGGACAAACTTATTGTGCAGCTGCTGCCGGATATACTTAACAACTTCTAATCCAGCCTCTTCAGACTCCATAACCACATCGAGTAAAATAAGAGCAACATCTTCTTCTTTTTCCATCAGCGCACAAGCTTCAGCGCCGGAATAAGCATTAAGATATTCTAAAGGGCGATCATGAAAATTGAAGCCTTCCAATGCTAGTTTGGTGACAGCATGTATTTCCGGCTCATCATCAACAATAAGCACACGCCATGGGTTTTCCCTTGAAAAGGTTTGTTCATTATCTTCTGCAAAACACATCAGGTCTTCGTTTTCAGCCATAAAGATCACCCTTGTGAAGCCTCAATAGTAAATTCAGAACAATACAGCAACTTCCCTTATCAAAGCACCGTCATCAAAGAACTACTACCTTAATGGTAATACAAAGTATTGCTTAATTTATAAGCTATATATCACTCTGCTATACAACTTTTATTTATAAACGAATCCTTACATATTCGTTTCATTCAAGCTATACCTATTGTATAAAAAATAGATAAGTACGTGATAACTAGTGAATTTAGTAACGACAAGGGATCTAAATAAATTATTCATGAATTGATTTAGATGAAGTAAGAGCAGTTTTGTCATCACGATAGGCCCCAGGTGTACAATCGTACCATCGTTTAAAGACTCTATAAAAATTAGTGTGATCCGAAACCCCAACCTCATAGGTAACTTGTTTCAAGGATGCCGTTGATTTTATAACCAATAAACTGGCCAAAGTTTTTCTGGTATTGTCAAATAATGTCGTATCAGCCCACCCATCTTAATTGAGCAGACTATGTTGTTGCGTGATCCGACTATAAAATGTTCATCGAACATTTTTATGGAGGGTTCCCCTCCGGAAAGCTATTCTTTAAAGTAATTCCTTACCTGTTCTGTAAAATTGTTACTTCCAGAATCAGCAACCTGCTGATCATAAAACGATGCCACCTCTTCATTAGAAAAAATAAGAGGGATATCAAGATCAACCTTATTAAAGAATAACTCGTCACTGGCTGATTAAATTTCATGGGGCACTTAAATAGTGTCTGGTAGGGTGGTATATCACTCGATTCTGGGTGCACAAAGTATATGTGCCTTGTCACTATTTCAACGTTTGTAATAAAGCGGGTACCAAACATAAATACAGCTAACGCTCCATCGTTGCCAAAGATGAATGGCTACCAGAAAATGGCTTTATGACAGCGACACTTAAAGTAAAACGTAATGAAACATTTAACCACTATCAGAAAATTGTGGAAATACATGAAGAAGTAAATTTTGTAGTTTTGGAATAGTAATTTAGCAATAAAAAAGCCACGATTTGTGGCTTTTTTATTGCATATAGATTATTTCTTAAGTCTCAAACTAACTAGTTTCAGGTATTAAAACTTTATCCGATACCCAAGAACAATATTATCACCATTACCTGCTGGGCTATTTTGCTCAGCCAATTCAACATAAACATCATTATTGCCACCTAAATTATAATAGGCTCCCAATAGTATTTGCTCTGCCTTATCGCCATTATCAGGATCTTGTGTCGAATATCCCAGACCACATACTAATTTACCGTGATTATAAAGTAAGGCTAAATCAACAACATCAACATCAACAGTGCTCCCACTGGTATCCGTTGTTTCAGATTGCTCAACATTCGCGCCGAAATAAAGCTCACCCATGGTATAGGATAAACCCACAGACCAATCCTCGAACTCAGTTTTATCCGAACTGACAGAAGTAAAATCTGTTTCAAAATAACCGGCGTTAATCGTGAAATCACCCATTGAAAAAGCACCACCGATCACACCACCATCAAAATCCTCATTATCCTCATCACTAAGGTTGCCTTCAGTAATAATACCCGCGTAACCGCTTAAGCCATTATAAGTAGCCGTATGTGCAACAACTGCATGAGAGATACGGAAAGGAGTTTGCTCAAAAGCACCTGAGTTAGCTTCAAAATAGTCAGCGGTGTAAGTGGCATTTAGGGGATTATTTTGTCGTCCGACAGTCACCTTTCCCATACTACCCTTAAGCCCCACATGGGCATGCCGTACAGAAACATCAGCAAGATCTGTACTGCTAGTTGAACTAGGGCTGGTTGGATCAGGGCCTACCGTTGTTCTTCTACCAAACTCATCATCATTATTATATTGGGTTTCCAATTTGTAAAAGAATTCCATACCATTATCGATGGTTCCTTCACCTTTTATACCCACACGATGCCCCGCATTATTTAATGCAATATCTTCGCCTTTAACGTCAGATAAGGTGAAATGTAGGCGGCCATAGATATTTGCACTTGGTGTTTCGGCTGCAGTGACCAGTGTAGGTCCAGCCAATACACATGCAATGACCGAGTATGAAATACCATTTTTCATGAGTTCTCCCCTGAAACTGAAATTCGTTTCCAGATAATAGGTTTTTACTATCATTTTCAGTGTAGAAGGCATTTACAAGACTGCAAACTTTGTTACATAAACATTTCAAACATATAGAGATTAACGAAATCTTTTACAGTAAAGGCGATCTATTTCTGATGTGAAACACTTCTATTAGATATATTTAAATAGATTATGAAAGAACCAGAGTTACATCTGATGATAGCTACAGTCTGTTTACCTTAGACTTGCAATCACCAATAGCCATATCTTTTAATCGGCGCTCAATACGAATATGGGTTAACAACTCCAATATTTGTAGCTTTTGTTGTTTTTTTAAATGGATAAAACACATTCCATAGCACCAATCATTATTAGAAATTGATTCTTTTACGGATATTTTACCCTTAGCCTCTAAATATAATTCTGGGTTTTTAAGTTTAATCTTAATTTTAACCTGATTTCCTTTACTCAAATTGAGTGGAACCATAACGCCCATACCACCCTCACATAAATCCACCATTTGTCCAATGGAGTGCATATTTTCACCTGTCACTTCCACCGGGTAATTGCAAGATAGTCTTGGGTGAGTGCGTCTTGCTAAAAATAATGCTCTAAAGAACAGGGCTCTGCTCAATAAAATACGTGCAGATTCTTGTAATGACATCCTGAATTTAAACTCTGCACAAAGCTCTCCATCTGAAGTGTGACTACATATAATATTGGCATTAAGACGCAATGTTTCACCTAAATCAGGATGTATAAGTTCGACGTAAATCAACTCATTAAGGTCTACTTTTTTTTGCCATCGCCCTGCTTGTATTTTTACGTGAAATCCGATCAAACTAATTTCAGTAACACACCCATGAATAGACATTACACCTTCTGCATCGGTTAACAAGCAACGCAACTTAGGAATATGATTGTGTATAAGATACTTCAGGTATACATCAGTTATCATGGTTCTGAGGGATTGTCGGGATTCTCGCTGTAAAATAGCCAAATAAATGTGGTAACTCAAAACCGGTAGATATGAAAATGCAATAACTCCGTGGAGCAATAATAAAATACTACGAATTTCAGGAACATTATGTGCCCGCATTAAATACATACATAAGCCGGTTAACGCCATTAAAATCATTAGAATAGAAGATGCGTATAGGAAGATACGCTGCTTGATAACGAGCTTATCAGTTTCGATCACATTACGTTCATGGCCAGGTTTTATTTTAGCAATAACCACCAAAATAATGACGCCTATAACCCAACTGATACCCACTTGGATATGAGTAGGACGCAAATCTTCTAATGGGTAGAAACCCAAGTTGGATAATTCAAAGAGTTGACTAATGCCCAGAAAATAAAGCGTTAGAATAGAGCCTGCGTTATACCAGTGCAGCAGCCTTATACGTCGGGTAAAACGAGATACTTTCACCTGACTAGAGTGGCCAAGCATCTCAAAACCAATATCTTGTTCAAGCTTCTGCATATTAATTACGCCCAACCATGAAACTGAGACATAGCATATACATTAGACGCGCATTTATTCATGGTGGCGTTCTTACTGTACATTACGACCGCTCCTACAATAACTCGTCACTCTCAGGGTCATAGTACTTACTGTAGTTTTCGCCCTGCTTAGTATGACAGGAAACGCACGCACTACTTTCTGAAAAACTCTTATACTCATAATCATCCATTAAATCATGGGCATAATCGATATCCGATCGGCCGTGGTTGTGACAGTGATTACATGAAACTTCCTTGAACTCAATCTGGTCTGCTGTTTGATTATGGCATTCAACACAAGCCAACTCTGCATGGTATGATTTATCTTCAAAACTCATCACTGTTGCATGCTCTCGCGAAAAAAGCGTATTTTTCCAACCAAATATATGGGGTTGATGGCATCGGTTACAGGTACCAAGATCGCCATGTTGATCAACCGATATGCGGTGACAGGTATCACAGCGACGTTCTAAACCAAAATAATTGAGCTTCATGTCACCCAAGGCACCACGACCATGCCCAAACAAGCCCACCTGATAAAAATCTTCATGGGGCGATGGATGATTTCTGGTGTCATTACACGCGACCATTAGCATCGCTATCGAGAGCCCAAGTAATAATTTTGACAACTGACTAGTGCTTTTTCTTAGTATTAGTTGATTAAACATAGACTTAACTATAGACCGGATCATTAAAACATCTCAACTTTGTCAACAATACATCCGTTTTAGTTATACTTCAGTTATATCGTTAACTAACTATATTAAAATATTAACTACTGCTTGCGAAAAATAACAAAGCACCTAAGCTATGAATGATGAAGTTTCGATTCTAATGCTCACAAAACCAAGGAGTTATCCATGAAACATAAAATTGCTCTTGTCGCACTTGGCATTGCTTATGCCTCTGGGGTAAGCGCACTGGAAGTTGAACAGAGTGTTGAAACGCCACTGACGACCACAGAAGCAATGGCCTATGATAACGCTAAAAAACTAGGGAAAGACATAGATTCAGGTAATAACGATGACGCTATGGGAGAGGCCTCAGTCGAGTGCCCTGAGGACAATCATCCGAGCTTTCAAGTGAATAGCGTAACAGTCAACTCATATTGGTTACCAGGTGCCAAAGACTCATCAGACAAGCGTTTCAGTGGCACTATAAACTACACACTTAAGTGCTCTCACGATCGTGGTACTGGCGGAGATCGATAGTTAGAACACTGTGAATTAGGATAATGAAGTAATAGATGAAGCTTCTACAAAAGACTTAGCATAGGTAACATGATGAATACTCGTCGTAATTTAATATATGCGTTATCAATGTCAGTACTAATAGCCGGCGTCAGCACACCTACACTAGCTGCTGACAAAGAGCGTGCTGCCGTAATGGACTACCGACACCTATTTATGGAAACAAAAGGTAAACACGCTAAATCTATTAAGCTGTTGGTTAAAAATAAAATGTCGCTCCGGCATATAGTGACCCACGCAGAAGCACTCGCTGCCATGGCAGATGACATGCTTCTTTTATTCCCTGCAGGAAGCACCGGCGGAAAATCACGAGCTATGGACGACATCTGGGCTGCGGACGGAAAAATAACGGAAGAGTTTATTGCCAGAGCACAAGATATGCGTAAAGAAGCAGAAGAGTTTGTAAAAGTGGCTAAAGAAGGAAATTACAAGAAAATCAAAAAACAAATGGGTCGATTTGCTAATAAAGGCTGCCGTAGCTGTCACACTAATTATCGCGGAGAAGATTTATAGTAATCGCGGATTCTCTACCTATCATGGCTTCCTAGCCGAACGATATTTATTGCTAACCCTAAACACTTCAAGGAAGACCCTGGTCGGCACAATAATCTGAATAGATTATGTAGTTGCCAGGGCTCACCCTTATCATAGCTTCAAACTAATTTATAATTTCACAACTTTATTTTTACAATAGTAGAAACGAATAACACCTATATTACCAACCATCCACACCTGCCATATCTGGCAGCTCATGCGCTATGCCTTTATGGCAATCAATACATGTTTTCTCACCGCTTGCTAGTGCCGTAGAATGCATATCAACCGCACGCTTACTTTGTCGTGTGAAATCCATGAATTCAAAATTATGGCAGTTGCGGCATTCCAAGGAATCGTTGGCTTTAAATCTTGCCCACTCATGCTCTGCCAGTTCACGCCGTTTTTCCAAGAACTTTTCTCGGGTGCTAATTGTGCCAAATATTTTTCCCCAAACTTCCTTGCTCGCAGCCATCTTCCTGGCCATTTTTGAAGTCCAATCATGGGGAACATGACAGTCAGAACATTTGGCACGTACACCTGATCGATTACTATAGTGTATGGTTTGTTGCAGCTCCTGATACACGTTATCGCGCATCTCATGACACCCAGTACAAAACGTTTCTGTGTTGGTAAATTCCATGGCCGTATTAAAGGCACCCCAGAAAATAATGCCTGCGATAAAGCCACCCAGTGTTAAAAATATCAAACTAAAATGAACGCTGGGCTTATTAGCTATACTCCAATATCGTTTTAGCCAGTTTTTCATCAGTTCATCACCATTTCTAATCAGATTTTAACAAGGTATCTACATCAACAAAATCACTCGACACCACTGGCTCCGTATTTAGCTGTGGCACATGACACTGATTACAAAAATATCGTCGGGGTGAAACATCTGCCAAAAAATTGCCTTCTCTATCCATATAGTGAGTAACACTAATCATAGGGGCCTGACTATCTTCGGTTCTTTTTCGGCTATGACAGGAGAGGCATTTGTTAGCTCGCATATCAACCTGATAAGCGTCTATTTTGTGAGGTATCGTCGGTGGCTGCATCGGATATGCGCGTCCACGTTTTATATCCTCATTTAATACCTTCGGTATAGTTGGTGCTTCGGCCTCTTCAGTAATCACCGTACCCTGTCGATAGCTGGCTAATGAATCTGCTAATAAATAACCAGACAACAAGAAACAATAAAAAGAAGATAATAGAAGAAACGTCCTCATTGCAAAATTTCTCATGCCTTCACCACCTTAACGGCGCATTTTTTGAAGTCCGTTTGCTTCGAGATAGGATCAGTAGCGTCCAGTGTTACCTTGTTAATTAATTGGCTAGCATCAAACCAAGGCACAAAAATTAACCCCTGTGGTGGTTTATTACGCCCCCGGGTTTCAACCCGCGTTCGTATTTCTCCACGTCGTGAAATTACTCGTACCTCATCCCCACGTCGTAGACCACGTTGCTTTGCATCTTCTGAATGCATATAACAAAGTGCATCAGGTACCGCTTTATAGAGCTCTGGGACTCGCTGCGTCATGGAACCCGAATGCCAATGCTCTAACACCCTTCCCGTTGACAGCCACATATCGTATTCATTATCGGGGGATTCTGCTGGCGGCTCATAGGGAAGCGCAAAAATAACCGCGCGTTTGTCTGGTTTACCGTAGAACTGAAAATCACTTCCTTGATCCACATAAGGATCACTACCTTCACGAAAACGCCAACGTGTTTCCTTTCCATCAACTACCGGCCACCTTAAACCACGCTCTTGGTGATAACGATCAAAGTCCGCAAGATCATGGCCATGCCCTCGACCAAAGGTGGCATACTCTTCAAACAAGCCCTTTTGAATATAGAAACCAAAGTGTTTGGCTTCTATATTCTCATGGTCAGGTGAAGTTTCTGTTAACGAGAATTTATCGACATTGCCATTTTTAAATAGTACTTCATACAAGGTTTTACCTTTATAACTCATATTTGCAGCCAGTATTTCTTTGGGCCAAACCTCATCTGTAGTAAAACGTTTTGAGAATTCTGCTAGCTGCCAAAGGTCTGAGCTAGATTCACCCGGTGCGGTCACCATTTGATACCAAAACTGTGTGCGCCGCTCTGCATTGCCATAAGCACCCTCTTTTTCCACCCACATTGCTGTTGGTAAAATCAAATCAGCTGCTTGTGCCGTAACCGTTGGATAGGCATCAGATACAACGATAAAGTTCTTTGGATTTCTATAACCAGGGTAACCCTCCTCATTTAAATTCGCTGCCGCCTGCATATTGTTGTTACACATAACCCAATAGGCATTCATATCACCATCGCGTAATTTACGGTTGTGCACTACCGCATGATACCCAGGTTTACCTGGGATAATTCCTTTCGGAACTTTCCATATTTTCTCAGCCGTTGCCCTATGCTCAGGATTATTTACCATCATGTCGGCCGGTAAACGGTGAGAAAATGTACCCACTTCACGGGCCGTGCCACAAGCAGAAGGCTGTCCTGTCAGCGAAAATGGACTGTTACCCGGAGTGGAAATTTTTCCGGTCAATAGGTGGATGTTATAGATGAGATTATTTGCCCAAACTCCCCGAGTATGCTGGTTGAACCCCATGGTCCAAAATGAAACCACCTTTGTTTTAGGGTCAGCGTACAATTCAGCAATCTTTTTTAACTGTTCTTCTGAGACACCCGATAACTTAGATACATAATCAGCCGTGTACTGACTAACAAATTTTTTATATTCAGTAAAACTTATCGCATGTGAACCACCAGGATTATCAGCGTTTTTAGCAGATGTCTGCAAATGATGATCATTACGCAAACCATAGCCAATATCCGTGTTGCCCATCCTAAAATTGGTATGCTTGCTAACAAAGGAATGGTTAACTCGATCTGTTTTAATAATGTAGTTGGCAATATAATTAAGAATCGCCAGATCGGTTTGCGGCGTAAAAATTGACCCTATATCGGCTAAATCGAAACATCGGTGTGTAAAGGTCGACAAAACAGCTACTTTTACATGGGACTCACTTAATCGACGATCAGTCACCCGGGTCCATAAAATCGGGTGCATCTCAGCCATGTTAGAACCCCACAGAACAAACGCATCCGTTGCTTCAATATCATCGTAACAACCCATAGGCTCATCGATGCCAAAGGTTCGCATAAACCCGCCAACGGCTGAGGCCATACAATGTCGTGCATTGGGATCAATATTATTAGAACGAAAGCCTGCCTTCATTAGTTTGGAAGCAGCGTATCCCTCCCATACGGTCCATTGACCGGAGCCAAACATACCCACTCCAGTTGGTCCTTTTTCTTTTAGGGTTGCTTTAAACTTTTCCGCCATCACATCAAAGGCTTCATCCCAACTCACTGACTCAAACTCCCCTTCCTTATCATACTTACCATTACGTTTTCGCAACAAGGGGGTTTGAAGACGGTCAGCGCCGTACATGATTTTGGATAAAAAATAGCCCTTAACACAGTTGAGGCCTCTATTCACTTCACACTTAATATCACCGTGGGTGGCAACGACCTTATTGTCCCTCGTCGCAACGTTGACACCACATCCTGTTCCACAAAACCGACACGGCGCCTTGGACCATTTCAACTGTGTTTTATCAGAACTAGTAATTAAATTACTGGCGTATGACGGCGCTTGAACACCTGCCACCGCAGCAGCAACAGCAACAGCATTCGCTTTAATGTAGTCCCTACGGGTAAGCTTCATGAGTGTTTTCCCCTGCAAAAGCTTCGCTTTCAATTTGCTGGTAAACCAATTGGGCCGACAACACGCCCTCAATGTCTTTTATCGCATCAATTCGATTCATCAGGTTACTAGCCGTGTCAGCCTCTACCGTCACTACCCATTTACCGATATCTGCACCGACGTGAATCTCAACACCCGAAATTAAATTTAATTTATTCCGAACATTCACTATCTGATCGACGTGGGTTAGTAGCACTAGACTAGCAATATGCCACTCTTCGCTATTCTCACAACTGGTGATTCCATTCATGATGTGGGTTCCTCTGCTGTAGAAATTTCTGTCTCACTGAATATTTCTATGGCTGTATTTGGGCAAGCAGATTCACAAGCCCCACAACCTCTGCAGGCCTCTGAATTAACTATCGGCTTTGGAACTTGACCAAATTCATAGTGTATGGAGATGGCATCGTAGTCACAGGCTTCTTTACAACTACTACACACAACACCGCTGTTGGTCAGGCAGGATTCTTTAATTGTAGCGACATAATTCCAGGGGTTAGCCGTAACCGGGACAAACATAAGTTGATCACAGACCTGAACGCATTTTGCGCAAAAGGTACATTCATTATTGGAAAAATCAATGGCGGGGAATTGATTGAGGTCTTTCCTTATAATTCCGGTTTCACAGGCAGAAATACACTCCCCACACTGTGTACACTGATCAAGAAAATCATCAAGGCTTGTTAACCAGGGCAAGCGCTTAATCTTATACGTTAACTGGTGGAAGTTTCCCTTCAGCAGGGAACGTCGACTAGCATCCATTATCTATCCAATGTACCTATCTTCTTATTAGCTGGTTCCTAGAATCAATATCCTTCTGTGTAAACGGCTTCATGACTCCGGAATATATAAGTATAAACCCTACTTCCCTAAACTCTTTTTAAACGACAGGAGGACCGAATATGAGTTGAGATATCCAAACAATAAACCCATAGCTACCCATGGCTGCAACTGATAGCGCAGGAAAAAGAAAAACAGTTATAAAAATAAATATTCTTAGTTCTACATATTTTTCTGTAGTCCCCGTCATCGACAACCTCACCTATACTGAAAATATCACTACGTGAATACAGTCTAGACTAATATTTGTAAACATAGTCAAACCACATCCACATAATGACCATCACACTAACTGACCATAGGCTTTATAGAGGAACGATATACCATCATCATGAAACCCTTAAAAACTGACATATCAGACCAGAATTTCTCGAATTATCTGAAGAATAAGCGTGAAGCTAAGGGTATAACGCAAGAGGAGTTAGCCGAACAACTCAGTAGCCAATCCTCACTTCTTGCCGGTATTGATAGCGTGACTATTAGCCGGTGGGAGCGAGGGCGAATAAATCCGAGTATTCGCCGACAGGTTGAAATCATGGTTTATTTCGGCGACTCTCCGTATAACCTCGTCAAGACTCAAGGGTTTGACTTCACCAATATAAAAACCATTAAACAACTATCTTCATTAATCGATAAAGAAATGAGCTACGACCACTTCATGGGAGCACACCCCTACCTTGATAAACGCACTGATTATTTCGACAAAATTTGCCAAAATCCGAAGACCAGTAAACACTGGTCTACGCTCATTAAGAATTATCAAGTAAATCTCTTAGGAGAGAGTAATGATTGGAATATAGAACGAATACACGAATTGCAACAACATCCAACTACCGTAACCGTCTATTATGTGGTTGAAGGGATACTCGGTGGCCATTTGGTTCAGTGTAAAATAAAACCAGAAT
>Ga0105348_1001205_pt1 | contig 17690 bp, 14 predicted proteins | sample EN8Hudsemesocosm_2_FD_83504 | JGI IMG/M metagenome (GOLD analysis project Ga0105348, IMG submission 83504) | Methane-oxidizing microbial communities from mesocosms in the Hudson Canyon - EN8C Hudson Canyon | ecosystem: Environmental > Aquatic > Marine > Cold seeps | place: Hudson Canyon... | reverse complement strand
CTTCCAGCGTAAGGTATCTTCAGTATTTTTTGAGGGTTTATATTCTGCGCCTACCCAACCGTCATAACTTGAATATTCAATCGCATAAAAAATGGATTTAAAATCTAACTCGCCAGTACCTGGTTCTCCACGCCCCGGTGCATCGGCAAATTGAATATGTCCGATCTGGTTTCCTAAACGACTAATAATGCCACTGATATCACCCTCTTCCATACGTGCCATATGGTAAATATCAAACTGCATTTTAATATTATCGCGATCACTTTCTTCAACGACATCCAACATCTGCTGCACGTTATGAATCAAAAAACCCGGCATATCAAACGTATTAATCGCTTCAAAAGTGACCATCACCCCTAATGGCTTAAACATATCAGCAGCGGTATTTAAATTGCGTTTAAACGTTTCTAAATATTGTTCATGCTTACTTGCATCCTTACAGCAGCCCGGCAAAACATTAACGCGCTTAACTCGTAAAGAGGTGACATAGCTTAAACACTCAACCAGTGCTGCAGCAAATTCAGCTTCTTTACCGGGTACAGAAGCAAGGCCTTCGCCTCCTTCCATTAAATCACCGGCAGGAATATTAATAAGCACACACTCTAAGTTATGCGCTTTTAACTCAGCCTTAATATCAGCCACTTTTTCGGTATAAGGAAATTGTATTTCAACGGCATTGAAGCCTGCGGATTTAGCAGCGCTAAAGCGCTCTAATAAGGGTTGTTCCGTGAAGAGCATTGAAATATTAGCCGTTAACTTCATGCTTTATTCTCCTTACACGCATCACTTAACTTACTCTCATCACTGGCTTTACTTTGATAAAGCTCAATTAACGTACAAGGGTCACTATCATTAAAACCCTTGCCGGCATGCTGGCGCATCAACTCGGCACCAAGGCCCGCCATAGGAATTGCCGACAGACTGTCTTTAGCGAGTCCATTTGCCATGTCTAAATCTTTTAACAACGTCTTTACATGCCATTTTACCGGCTGATAATCTCGTTGGGCCATTCTTGGCCCCGTCAACTGCAGAGGAATTGAATCAGCGAAACCGCCGCTTAGTGCTTGAGGTAGTTGATTACTATCGACGCCCGACTTCTCCGCTAATGCCATCACTTCAGCCATGACTAAGACATTGCAACTTACGATCATCTGATTGCAAATTTTTGCGACCTGCCCAGCACCAACATCCCCCATACGCGTAACTCGCTGACTCAGAGGTGCTAATATTGGACGCACAGAATCTAGCACCGACTCATCACCGCCAGCCATAACCGCCAGAGTGCCTTGCTCGGCACCCGCAACACCACCAGAAACCGGAGTATCTAACCAATGAGCAGATTTCAAAGCGACTTCCTTGGCCAGCCTTCTAGTTGCTTCAGGCTCTATGCTAGAGAAATCGATTACAATTTGACCAGCTTTTAAACTATTCAGTAATCCAGCCTCAGCCAGTACAATTTCTTCAACAGCCGAAGTATCACTGACACATAGCATTATCATATCAACATCCGCGCAAAGCTGAGCAATACTGGTTGCGATACTTGCGCCCTGAGCAGCAGGTAAAACCGTTTTAATTGGATTACGATTCCAGACAGTCACAGGGTAACCCGCAGCTAATAAGCGACATGACATAGGAATACCCATTAATCCCATACCAATAAATCCAATTCTCGCTAATGCCACAACATTCCCCTATTTATCATTATTTTCTTCAATAATACCAAACCCTAAGCCATTAGTACTCCTTGAAGTATTTACTGAGTTAAATAATCCAACGTTTTTTGTACAAAAAATTACGCGCGATTCAAATCCCTAACCTATGCTTGGTTTATGGGACGACAAAGGAAGTACCAATAATGAGCATGGCATCTATATTCGAACAAACACAACAACTACCGCACATTCCTAAAGTAGTTCAGGAGCTTATGCAAAGCTTCCAGGATGAGGATGTTGATGTAGACGAAATCAGCAAAAAAGTAGGAATGGATCAAGCGCTTACCGCGAAAGTATTACGCTTAGCGAACTCGGCCCATTATGGAGCATCACGCAGTGTCGCTAATACCAACGATGCCATTGTATTGTTAGGTTTTAATACCTTACGCACGATGGTATTAGCTTCAGGTGTAACGAGCTCTTTCAAAGCCCCAGAAGGTTTTGATATGAATGCTTTTTGGAAACAATCATTTGCTATGGGCGCTTTATCTAAGTGGATTGCAGATTACGTTCCAGGCACCGATAAAGAAACCGCCTTTACCTGTGGCATGCTAAATTCGATTGGTAGTTTATTAATTCGTATTGTATTACCTGCTGAAACCCAAAAAATCGATGAAGCAGAAGCACTGGGTGGCAAACGGCATACATCTGAACGAGGCCAACTAGGCTTTGATGGTGCCAAAGTCGGTGCCGAGCTGGCAAAGCGCTGGAAGTTTCCAGAAGAAATGCTCGAAGCAATTAGCGATCAGAACAATCCAGAATTAGATCAAGAGTTTGGCAAGTACGCAGGGATTTTATACATCGCTAAATACCTACATGTCGCTCATAGCGAAGACTGGAATGATGAACGTATCATAGAGGAGTTCCCTCTTGCGGTTGCACAGTCGATTGGAATGGATTCAGAGAAAGCCTATCAGAACGTAGCCGCTACCACTGACCTAGAATCAGGATTGGATGCACTATTAGATGACTAGCCCTAAGCAATGTATTAAATAGCGTTATTCTAAAAGCTCAAATTCTATTTGGGCTTTTTTTATGCCATTAACAATCACTTCAAGCTTATGTAGCCCTGGATAATATTTTCGCGTACTGATCTTTTTGAATGAATGCTTACGACTGATCTTTTCATTACCCGTTCCGGTAAAACTTCTATCAAGCCATTTAAAAACCTTAGGGACCTGTTTACCATTCGCTTTTTGAAAATGCATAACATAATCAACCATCAACAAATTCGCTTTGCTTGTTGTCTTTGTTAGCTGCATTTCAAACTCAAATGATCCAGAAAAAGGGACAGTAACTTCGCTGCTCGTTAAGATGCACTGCACATCAGTCGCTGGCATATAACCAAACAATGCCATCACCTCGGGCTCACCTTGTTTAAATAATGTACGGCATGCATGACGTATAAGTTTTATTCGCTGTTTCCGCTGCACCGCGCTTAATAATGCCAGCTCCTCTTCAGACAACCATTGCTGCGCCGTTTCAATAATAAGTTGAGGGTGATCTTTAGCAATATCATTTAGATGGTTGGCGACTGAGCGACGCACATATTCTTCTTCATCATCTCGCAATGCTACCAACAGAGGGATCACTAACTCAGGCTGCTCAATGAATATCGATAAACGCATTCCCCAAGGTAATCGTGGGCGAGTACCTTCTGAGACTAAACGACGCACATGATGATTCTCATGCTCTAACCAAGTATTTAGAATCTCTAAGGTTTCTTCAGGCTGCTTGATAATGAAATGGCGAATGGCAAATTCTGCACTGAAAAACTCTGTTATTCTTTTTAAATATTCAAGCCCTTGCGACAAACTCAATGCACTATGAATGGCAATATACTCGCAGCATACTAACGATAGCCATCCCGATAGGTCATCGTTCTCATAGAGAGCCGTAACCGCTGCCTCAGCGCCGCTCTCTTGAGGCATAATGAAATGCAAAGCTTGTGCAGCCGCCCTGAGCCTTTGCATCAAAGAAAGCTCAGTCCATTGCTCTTCACCTTGTGCACGACAATTTTCTGCTAGCGCCTGCTGAAAGCCATCTTCATCAAAGCCAATCTTATACTGAACTCCTTGCTCAGCAATACAGGACGCTAATGTCGATATTTTTTCTAACGATAAATTGTCTTTAAATAGCTCAGCCATGATGCTTTCCGTTTACCTGCTGCTTAAATGTAGACCCAGTATAATTTCCATTGCTGACAATTAGTGTCAGCAGCCTATAACTCTGCATTTCTAAGATCTAATGGCTTAATAATTGCTCTAGCAAAAGGTTACCGTGTTATAGAGCATTAAAGATTCCATGAAACCCGCTAGAGTTATGTTGGTAGATGATACCCCGAGCCGATCCGCATTATTAGAGCAAGCGTTGCTTGATCAAGGATTGACTGTTGTCTGCCGTCTAGAAAGTGCCCAAGGTCTAATCAAGAATGTCGAAGTTCATCAACCCGACATCATCATTATGGATTTAGAATCTCCCGATAGAGATACCTTAGAGAATATGACCGTACTCAATCAACACAACCCTAAACCCGTCATCATGTTTTCCGATGAAGAAGATAGCAAGATTATCTCTCAAGCCGTTCAGGCTGGGGTCAGCGCCTATATTGTTGATGGTTTAAACCCACACCGCGTAAAGCCTATTTTAGATGTCGCAATTGCTCGCTTTCGAGAATACCAAGCACTGCGTAAAGAATTAAAGCAAACCCGTGACCAGCTCGCTGACCGAAAAATCATCGATAAAGCCAAGGGTTTATTAATGAAAACTAAAGGTTTAGACGAAGAGCAGGCCTACCATACCATGCGTAAAATGGCGATGGACCAGAGTAAACCCCTAGCGGACATCGCCCAGAACATCCTATCCGTGATGGAACTATTGACCCCTTAATTGTTTATAAGTACCTATTTGGAGACGCGCATGAATGGTGCGGAAGTTGAAAGAAGAGCACTGAAACTGGGCTATATGCCTTTAAGTGATTGCCTACCTTTATTAGTCGCCCAGCAAGAAGGCTTCTTTGAAAAAGAAGGCCTCGAAGTTGAATTGCTACAAGAAGTATCTTGGTCGAATATTCGCGATAAAGTCATTGTCGGTCACCTTGATGGCGCCCACATACTCGCACCGATGATTTTGGCCAGCAGTATCGGCTTAGGAGGATTAAAAAAATCCCTCATTACCGCCTTTTCACTAGGGCTTAACGGCAATGCGTTAACCGTTTCTAATACCTTACATAGTGAGCTTTTTGAACTCAATTCCCGTGAATTTGATCAAGCCTCTAATATGAAGCGATTAATCGAACAGCGTAAAGCAAAAGGCTTACCGGCTTTAGTTTTCGCGACAGTTTATCCTTATTCTTGCCACAACTTGCAACTGCGTTATTGGCTGGCCAGTGTCGGCATTGATCCAGACAAAGATATCGAGCTGGTCATATTACCGCCCTCACAAATGGTCGATCACTTAAAGCTACAGCATATTGATGGCTTTCTTGCAGGTGCACCGTGGAACTCTGTTGCTATTTTACAGGGCCACGGTCACTGTTTATTAACCGGAGTCGATATTTGGCAGGATGCCCCAGAGAAGGTATTAGGGGTCACACTAGAATGGGCAGAAAAAAATCCCAATACTCACTACGCTCTGATTCGTGCTTTATATAATGCCTGCGCATGGCTAGAAGATAATGCAGCGTTAGCCTTGCCGCTATTAGAGCAGCACCTGTCTCTAAACTCTCCTTTAATCGATCAAGAATGTTTAATTCCTGCCATCACTGGAGACTATATCTTTGATAACAACCAACTGCAGAGTAAAGCACCTGGGATATTAATATTTAACCGCTTCATGGCCAATTTTCCTTGGTTATCCCATGGCCAATTAATTTGTTCACAGATGAAACGCTGGCATTGGCTTCCTCAAGACATTGATAGCGAAGCACTAGTGGCCAGTTGCTATCGTCCAGATATTTATCGCCAAGCATTCTCAAGCCTAGGTTCAGAAGATATAACCTTACCTAGCGATAATTTTAACCAACAACACCTAGCCCTACTTTAACTTTTCTCATTCCCCGCCTACTTTTATTATTCAAACCTCTTTCATAGGTGCACTCTGGTGCACCTTTTTATTTGTTTGCACTAAAATTGTTATTACTCAAATAATGCTCGGCCAGTGCCAATTTGAACAATATTAGGCTACGCCCCTTTTTGGATCCACTCCTATTAAGTCGTGTACACTTTAATGCCGATACCCTTGCACCAAATTTTTACACCCTAGGCCTTTCCGCTATTTTTCATGCACCGTCTTTAAGCATTCATAATAATTTTATAATTAATATTATTTTTGAGTTATTTTTCTATTTTTTGGCACGCTACTCGCAATACAAGACTTATCAAGTTTCAACCAATGACGGTGAAAGGCGATAAATGGGTACTAGCATTATTAAATTGCAAAGACGCAAATAAATATTTTATTAAATAATAGAACATTCATTTGCGTTTTTTTTTGCTAAAAAATTATCCTAACTACTTACAACTTATTAAATTAAAACTAAAAGGAAGCATCATGCTTAAAGAAAAAAAGTTTAAAATGAATACGATTCGTCGTTCAATCATTAAGAACACGTTAGCGATTGCTGCGGGTGCAGCACTCGTACTATCACCATTAACCTCAATCAATGTCTTCGCTAAAGTCGGCTATGCCGAAAAAGAAGAATTGAAAATTGGTTTCATTAAATTAACAGATATGGCGCCGCTTGCGATCGCTTATGAAAAAGGTTTTTTTGAAGACGAAGGCCTTTACGTTACGTTAGAAGCACAAGCGAACTGGAAAGTATTATTAGACCGAGTGATTGATGGTCAACTAGACGGCGCGCATATGCTTGCAGGTCAGCCGTTAGGCGCCACCATGGGTTATGGAACCAAAGCCGATATTATCACTGCGTTCAGCATGGATTTAAACGGTAACGCGATTACGGTTTCAAATTCAGTGTGGGCTGAGATGAAAAAGAACATCCCTCATAAAAATGGCAAGCCTGTTCATCCGATTAAAGCCGATTCGCTAAAACCTGTTATCGAAAGCTATAAAGATGCCGGTAAGCCTTTCAACATGGGGATGGTATTTCCAGTATCGACACACAATTATGAATTACGTTATTGGCTAGCTGCCGGTGGTATCCACCCGGGTTATTACGCTCCGCATAAAGGTGATACTTCTGGCCAAATTGATGCCGATGCGTATTTATCAGTAACACCACCACCACAAATGCCTGCCACTATGGAAGCCGGCACCATTAACGGCTATTGCGTCGGTGAGCCATGGAACCAGCAAGCTGTATTTAAAGGCATTGGTGTCCCAGTTGTAACCGATTACGAAATCTGGAAGAACAACCCAGAAAAAGTGTTTGGCGTTAGCCAAAAGTGGGCGGATAAAAATCCGAATACACACATTAGAGTTGTTAAAGCGATGATTCGTGCCGCTCAGTGGTTAGATGAAAACAATAATGCTAACCGTCCTGAAGCTGTAAAGATTCTTGCTAAGAGTAACTACGTCGGGGCGGATTACGATGTCATCGCCAACTCAATGACAGGGACGTTTGAATACGAAAAAGGCGATAAGCGCGAAGTACCAGACTTTAACGTTTTCTTCCGTCATAACGCAACGTTCCCTTATTACTCAGATGCAATTTGGTACCTAACACAAATGCGACGTTGGGGTCAGATTTCTGAACCTAAATCAGACGATTGGTATAAAGAGTTAGCTAAAAAAGTTTATCGTCCTGATATTTATGCCAGTGCAGCGAAAGAGTTGATTGAAGAAGGAAAAGTAAAAGTAAAAGATTTTCCTAACTTTGCCAGTGAATCAGGGTATCGCTCTCCTCAAAAACACTTTATCGATAACATTGTTTACGATGGCAGCGCGCCAAATGCTTACCTAGATAAATTCAACATTGGCTTGAAAGGAAAAGATAAGCTTTAAATTTATAAAACAATATCGATCATTACCCCAGCCTCAAATAGATTTCAGGCTGGGTGCTTTAAAAATACAGAGTACATGTACGGTAACGTGCAAATTGAGGTTTTTATGACAAGTAAAATTCCAAGCCTACCAACCCGTTTATTTACTTGGGGTGGTAGCATGACAGATGAGGTAATGCCTATCTGGATGCAAGAATTAATTAAAGCGATTATGCTTCCTGTAATTGGCATTATGTTTTTCTTACTGATTTGGGGAACCGTTGCCCAGAACATAGATACCTCTTTAGGAAAATTTCCTGGGCCAGTACAAGCTTTAGAACAGTTCCAATCGTTAATCACAGAGCATAATGACGAGCGAGCAAAAGAAGCAGGATTTTACCAGCGTCAGGATGAACGAAATTCAGCTCGTCTAGCAGAAGATCCAAGCTATCAAATAAAGATTCGTAATTACACGGGAAAGCCCACTTTTATTGATCAAATTGGCACCAGCTTAATTACTGTATTAACAGGATTTATTCTTGCCTCAATCATAGCTGTTCCATTGGGCATCATGATTGGTTTAAGTAAAAACCTCTATGCTGCTGCTAACCCAATTATTCAATTATTTAAACCGGTTTCACCTTTAGCCTGGCTCCCTTTAGTCACGATGGTCGTCAGTGCGGTTTATACCAGTGATGATCCATTATTTGCCAAGTCTTTTATCACGTCGGTGATTACCGTACTGGTATGTTCTTTGTGGCCAACCGTTATTAATACCGCCGTCGGCACTGCTTCAATTAGCCAAGATCTATTAAACGTGAGTAAAGTATTACGCCTTAAACCGATGACTCATATATTTAAAGTCGTTATTCCTTCCTCAATCCCCATGGTATTCACGGGCTTACGCTTATCGCTAGGCATCGCTTGGATGGTATTAATTGCTGCAGAGATGTTGGCGCAAAACCCTGGATTAGGGAAGTTTGTCTGGGACGAATTCCAGAACGGAAGTTCCAACTCACTCGGCCGTATTATGGTTGCTGTGCTTGTTATCGGTTTAATCGGATTTTTATTAGATCGAATAATGCTGATGCTACAACGAATGTTCTCTTGGGATAAGCAAGCGGTATTGCGTTAATTAATAAACATCCTAGCGATAAAGATTAAGAAGAGAGCAGATAATGAATACGACAAATAAATCAATAAACCCTATATTAGAGCTAACAGGCGTAGGAATAGAATTTCCTACTCCAAAGGGACCCTTCAAAGCCTTGACCGATGTCAATTTAAAAATTGCAAAAGGTGAGATGATTTCTCTTATTGGCCACTCCGGCTGTGGTAAATCAACCGTGCTGAATATTGTCGCGGGCTTATTACAAGCAACTGAGGGTGGTGCTGTTTTAGAAGGTAAAGAAGTGAATGAACCCGGCCCAGAGCGTGCCGTGGTTTTCCAGAATCATTCACTCCTACCTTGGTTAACCGCTTATGAAAATGTAGAGCTGGCAGTGAAAACTGTTTTTGATAAAAGCAAAAGCAAAGCAGAAATGAAGGAGTGGATCGAACACAACTTGAATCTGGTTCATATGGGACATGCTATGCATAAGCGCCCAGATGAAATTTCAGGAGGCATGAAGCAACGTGTCGGCATTGCCCGCGCACTGGCTATGGAGCCTAAAATTTTATTAATGGATGAACCTTTTGGTGCTTTGGATGCATTAACCCGAGCCCACTTACAAGATTCAGTAATGGAGATTCAAAAAGAATTAGGCAATACCATCATTATGATTACTCATGATGTGGATGAAGCGGTTTTATTATCCGATCGCATTGTAATGATGACCAATGGGCCATCGGCAACCATCGGTGAAATATTAAAGATTGATTTAGAGCGTCCCCGTAACCGAATCGAATTGGCCGATGATCCTAAATACAATCAGTACCGTCAACAAGTTTTAAGTTTCTTATATGAGAAGCAACGCAAGGTAGAACCTTTAACCAAGAGTATGAGCAGCAACAATAGCGAACAAAAGAAAATCGCTTAATAGAATTTAAACCAACAAGTTTTAAAATTAAAATTGTAATAATAGAAACTGGAGTATCACATGACGACAAAAACTATCCTAGCAAGCGCAATCAGCACCGCTCTTTTAGCAGTAGCTATGCCAAGCCAAGCAGCCTCTGTAACGGAGTTTGTTAAAGAAGGGGATGTTATCGCCCAGCTACGTGTTCGTAATGAAACCGTTCAGCAAGACAATACAAAAGATGACGCGATCGCGATGACAGCTCGTGTGCGCTTAGGTTATGAAACGGCTAGTATGGCGGGCTTTAAAGCCTTAGTTGAATTTGATCAAGTTATTGCCCTACAAGATGAATACGGCCAACATCCTAAAACATCCATTGGCCCTGGTGCTGATAATACATCTGTCGTTGCTGATCCAGCAGCTGGTGATATCAACCGTGCACAAATCAGCTATAAATCTGATGCTTTTGGCGCAACACTAGGTCGTCAACGCATTATTCTTGATAATGCGCGATTCATTGGTAATGTTGGCTGGCGCCAGAATGAGCAGACGTTTGATGCTGCTCGTGTAGATTTCACCGGTGTAGATAATCTAACAGCAACTTATGCTTACATCGCACAGCGTAATAACATTCTTTATCACGATGTAGAAGTAAAAGATCATTTATTAAATGCGGGTTATAAAACTCCATACGGTAAAGTATCTGGTTATGGTTACTTATTAGAAAATGCTGATTCGGAAGCCACATTCGATACGTTCGGTTTACGTTTTAAAGGTAAAACGGCATTGGATACTTTAGATATTCTTTATACTGCTGAATACGCTACTCAAACGCAAAACTCTGGTGCTGATGGAGCTAAAGACAACGATGCTGCTTATAGCTTATTGGAAGGTGGTATTAAAGTCTCTGGTATCACTCTAGCAGCCGGTATGGAAACACTAGGTGGTGATGGAACGTACGGTTTCTCAACGCCTTATGCGACTGGCCACGCTTTCAACGGCTGGTCAGACCAATTCTTAGGCACTCCAGCCAAAGGCCTCAGCGATACTTATGCAAAAGTCGTCACTAAAGTTGCTGGGGTTAAGCTATTAGCTATGTACCACGACTTCAGTACTGATAAAGACGGAGATGACCTAGGCAGCGAAATTAACTTACTTGCCGCGAAAAAGTTCGATAAAAACTTCAGTGCCGGTATCAAGTTCGCTCAGTACTCTGCAGGTGATGACGCATATGCCTATGTTGATACTGACAAACTATGGCTTTTCGCAGAAGCTAAGTTCTAATAACGACTATTTTTAAAGAATAAACGCTGAACTGAAATTCCTAAGTTCAAAATAAAACGGAGTATAAGGCTTGCCTTATGCTCCGTTTTTTTATCTAGCTTTTATGTTGGTACAAATTTTGTATGACAATATAAAATTTGTTTGTAGGTGAGACGATGAAAAAGCAGTTAATTATCATAGGCAATGGCTTAGCTACGATGCAGCTATTAAAAGAGCTGGACCACCAAACAGATTACCAAGTGACTGTGCTGAGCGCTGAAAATGTCCCTCACTACAACCGCATCATGCTGTCTTCGCTATTAGCTCAAGAAACTGATCTACAGAGTATCACCCCATGTGATGATGCCTGGTACCAAGAGCGTAATGTACAGGTTTTACTCAACCACAGAGTCACCCACATCGACTCTGAAAGCCACTGTTTAAGCTGTGAAAATGGTGCTCAATTTAACTACGACAAACTGGTATTCGCCACCGGATCTCGCGCTTTTATTCCTGCCATGCCAGGGACTCAAATGCCAGATGTACTTGAAGGCGTCATGGGCTTTAGAAAGCTCATCGATGTTGATTTCATGCAAGAGGTCACCAGCTACTATAAAAAGGCCGTTGTCATCGGTGCGGGGCTGCTAGGCATTGAAGCTGCTGTCGGCTTAGTTAAACAAGGCATGGACGTAACACTGTTGCACCGTCGTGATGTATTGATGAATCGCCAGATCGATAGAAAGGCCTCCGAACTGCTAATCACTGAACTACAAGGACGTGGTATTAACATCGCCACAGGGCATGGGCCCGTTGGGCTCTCAGGTACTCCAACCGAACAAGGGTCAGCATCGAGTAAGGTTTGTGCTGTGGAGCTAGACAATGGCGACAAACTGGAAGCAGACCTTGTTATCTTTGCTACTGGTATTGTACCCTGCACGCCATTAGCCCTAGCAAGCGGGTTGGTAGTTGAAAAAGGCATCTGTGTCGACGCTCAACTACAAACATCACAAGACGATGTATATGCCTTAGGTGAGTGTTGTGAGTTCGAAGGGAATACCTATGGTCTGGTTGCTCCCATCTGGAATCAAGCAAGCGTATTAGCAAAGCAGCTACTATTACTTGCCAAAGATGAAATCAGTCCTGAAGATGAAGTACCAGTTTATTACGAAGAAACCTTCGCTACCAAGCTAAAAGTTAGTGGCATTGATGTGCACTCCATGGGCATCATCAATGCAGAAGAAGCTGAACGAGAGTGCGAGACGTTAGAATTTAACGATTTTGAACGCTCAGTTTACAAAAAGATTCTAATCAGTGACCACAAGGTTGTGGGCGCTGTTCTCTACGGCGACGTCGCCGATAGTCAGTGGTATTTTGAATTATTACAGCAAGAGCGAAACATCGAAGACATCAGACAAGAACTGATCTTTGGCCAAGCATTCTGTGAGACTTCTTAGATAATACCCTCTGCTGACCCGATACATATTTTTCTAATTTTCGTACTTTGGCTTCCTTTAGTGCCGCTCTCAAGCGCGCACTGTTTTGGCCAAACCTGCGCACCAGAATTGACTGGCCGCACCCTTATGGTGCAATCCTTCTTCAGTCATGCCTTGCCCAATCATTTATGAAAATCCAATGCCCTTAATTAGTTCATAGATAACTTTTATATAGCTCATTGTATTCATCATAAACAATGGGTTTCACCCTACATCCTAGGATGTAGGGTGTTTTTTACTGCTTACCAATTATTTGATCCAATTTGTATAGTGTCTGGCACCCTTCTTGAATAGAGCTATTGCATTGAAGCCAAGCTTTATTGAAAGAGTCCCAATATGAATATACGTCCGAATGATACTTGCCAAACTACCTGCCCTTACTGCGGTGTCGGCTGTGGTGTGCAAATGCCAACGGATCTATCCAAGGTTTCTGGGCTTGAAACGCATCCCAGTAATTTTGGCAAGCTTTGTGTTAAAGGCTCTTCATTACACGAAACCCTTTCAATTCAAGGCCGTCTATTAAATCCAAAGATCAATGGTCAAGATTCAGACTGGGAGTCTGCTCTGACTCAAGTCGCAGAGAAAATTCAACAAGTAGTCAGCGATCATGGTCCTAATGCGGTGGCCTTTTATGGTTCAGGGCAGCTGTTAACAGAAGACTATTATGTCGCCAATAAACTTATGAAAGGCTTTATCGGCAGCGCGAACATGGATACCAATTCTCGTTTATGTATGTCTTCTGCGGTAACCGCTTATAAGCGTGCCTTTGGTAGTGATACTATCCCTATTTGTTACGAAGATATCGAAGCGACAGACCTATTAATTATTATCGGTTCTAACCCTGCTTGGGCGCACCCTATTCTGTATCAACGCATGGTTGCGGCGAAAAAGAATAACCCCAAGATGAAAATCGTCGTCATCGATCCACGTAAAACCGCTAGCTGTGATATCGCCGACTTACACTTGCCTCTTCGCTCAGGCAGCGATGCATTTCTATTCAATGCCCTATTAGCGTATCTAGCCGATTATGGTCATTGCGACCAAGATTACATTGATCAATATACCGATGGCTTTGAAAATGCGGTTATCCAAGCAAGGTCCGATACCTCTTCCTCTAAAAACAAGACTTTTGCCGATATTGCAAAAGTCTGTGACGTTCCTGAAGTAGATATCGCCCAATTTTTTAGCTGGTACAGCAATACCGATAAAACACTGAGTTTTTATTCTCAAGGCATTAACCAAAGCTCCTCAGGAACCGATAAATGCAATGCCATCATTAACTGTCATTTAGCAACCGGTCGAATAGGTAAGCCGGGGGCAGGTCCTTTTTCAATCACGGGTCAGCCTAATGCTATGGGAGGGCGTGAGGTCGGCGGTTTAGCAAATCAACTTGCGGGTCGTATGCACTTTGAAAAACCGGGAGATATTGATCGCGTTGCTCGCTATTGGAATGCACCCAATATTGCCACAGAGAATGGTTTAAAAGCGGTCGACATGTTTGATGCCGTCGAGCGTGGTGAAATAAAATTCATTTGGATCATGTCTACCAATCCGCTAGTGAGCATGCCAGAAGCGGATCGCTTAAAAGCCGCTTTATTAAAATGTGAAATGGTTGTAGTTTCGGATTGCTTAGAAAAAACGGATACCACGGATGTGGCCGATATTCTTTTACCCGCCGCCAGCTGGGGAGAGAAAAATGGTACGGTAACAAACTCTGAACGCCGTATTTCTCGCCAACGTAATTTTCTTGCGCCTTTCGGCAATGCCAAACCTGATTGGTGGATTATTTCACAAGTCGCGCAGAAGCTAGGGCATAAAGAAGCATTCGATTATAAACACCCTTATGAAATATTTAACGAACATGCAGGGCTCTCTGCTTTTGAAAATGGCTACGATCAGTTTTCTGCTCGTGACTTTAATTTGTCGGGTTTAACAGATTTAAGTGAACAAGCTTATGACGATTTACAACCGATTCAATGGCCAGTAAATAAGGATTACCCCAACGGACGCCAACGCTTTTTTGATGATGGAAAATTCTTTACTGCCAATCAGCGAGCTCAATTCGTTAGTTTAACGGCGCGCTTGCCTGATACCGCAATAAGCTCTGAACTACCTTTAATCATGAATACAGGCCGTATTCGCGATCAATGGCATACGATGACGCGCACGGGGAAAACAGATAAACTATTGCAGCATTTACCTGAACCGTTTGTTGATATTCATCCAAAGGATGCGATGGAATATGAACTACTCCAAGACGACTTGGCAATTATCAACAACGATCATGGCGAAATTATTGTTCGGGTAAAAATCACCAAGGCACAGACGGTAGGTAATATATTTGTACCAATGCATTGGACCAGTCAGTTTGCGAGTAAAGCACGTATGGGTGTACTCGTTAATTCAATTACTTGTCCGCTTTCAGGCCAGCCAGAGAATAAACATACCCCTGTCGCAATTAAAAAATACCCATCACAATGGTTCGGATTTTTAATTCTGGCCAATCAGCCTGAAGCACTTACTAGCATCAGTGACTATTGGGCGCATGTTCCTTTTGATATTCAAAAAGATTCCGATGACGCTGTTGAAAGTATTCAGGTTTTAGACGGGACAGAGAGCTTAGACAGGATAGAGAGTTTAGATAAACCACAAGGGCATTATTATGAGCTCTCCGGTAAGCAAGATATTGCCTCAGCATACCAAGCGCTAAAGCGTTTATTACCCGATGGCGAAGCACTCATCTTCACTGATGCACGCAACGGCACGCACCGTATTGCCATAGTAAAAGACAACCGTTTGATCGCATCACTCTTCCTCAGCCCCCAATTTGATCTACCTAATCGACGCTGGTTAAGCCAGATGTTCAACAGTCAGACATTAACCGACTTTCAGCGCCGAGCACTATTAGCGGGTCGAGAAGGCAATGCTGCCAGCGATCCAGGAACGATTGTTTGTTCTTGCTTTCAAGTTGGAGATAAACAAATTAAATCCGCCGTCGAAGCCGGTATAAACAATATTGACGAGCTAGCAGCCCAATTAAAATGCGGCACAAATTGCGGCTCATGTGTTCCAGAATTAAAAACACTCGTAGAACAGTTTTCTCAGCAAGTAGCAGAGCTTGCGATAGAAGCATAATGCGCGCATTAAATGATCAGAGAGTAAAAAATTATGAATGATTCACACGTTATCTTAGTGGGTGCAGGTCCTGGTGACCCAGAGCTATTAACTCTAAAAGCATTAAAAGCCATTCAAAATGCAGACGCCATTTTATACGACGCACTCATCTCTGAGGAAATTTTAGAGATGATTCCAACGAATTGTAAAACCTTCAATGTGGGTAAGCGTTGTGGTGCTCACAAAATGAAGCAGAATGAAATTAATGAGTTTTTATATCAAATGTCATTACGACATAAAAATGTTGTGCGCTTAAAAGGCGGAGATCCATTTATTTTTGGCCGTGGTGGTGAAGAATTAGAATATCTACAAGAGCGTAATATTGAAACCACCGTGATACCGGGAATTACGGCGGCGGCGGGTTGCGCAGCCAGCTGCAATATTCCACTGACTCATCGTGGTTATGGCAATTCTCTATTATTGCACAGTGGCCACTCTAGTTTTGGTGAATTTGAACCCTCTCATACCGATAAAGGAAACCAAACCCAGGTTTTCTACATGGGCATGAATCAAGCAGCAGCGATCAGTGCACATTTAATTAATGAAGGTCATCACCCAGATACTGAAGTCGCCATTATCTGTCAAGGAACGCGAAAGAACCAAGCTTCTCAACTGGGCACTTTATCGACGTTACCGGCAATGGCCGAAGAAATGAAACACCTAACGCCAGGATTAATTATTCTAGGCAGTGTCGTAGGCTTAGCCTCGGCTCAGCAACAAAGATTAAGTACTGAGCACGAATCATTAAATTCTGAACAAGAGTTATTAAGCGCTTAACGCTTATTGCTGTTTATTCATCGTCTCTGAGCTTGTCTCAGAGATATTTGCAGCGATAGGCGTTGCCATCATTCTTGGCATTACTGCTTGGCTCGCCTGTTGTTTATCAATTGCCTGCATTGCAGTGTATTCACAATCACACACAGTCAATACCATATCGCGGTGAAACGATAGTGCCGCTAATAACATAAAACCGTAACCGTTCATTTCAAGAACTTCTTCATAGAAACGAAAATATTCCACAACAATAATTTCTTTATCGAATAACGCACCTGCGGCCAAGCAAGTGACTGCTGCCATCAAGAATAAAGACGTTGGGGATAAAATTCCTTTTTTAATAATTTCAATATATTCACTCTTAAATTGAAACGCTTTATACAATAATGGAAACCAAACCAGTGCCATGATTAATTTAAATCCCTGACCATCAACAAAAAATATCAACCAATCAATGTGAGACTGTTTAATACTCATTTCACGCAATATGAAACTGAAACTTAATGCGGATGCTAAATAAGCTAATAAACTCAAGCTAGCCGATGATGACTTAACCATGCTCCAGTTCTTTAGCCCTGTGTTGAGCCAAAAAATAATACCTACAATTAATAAGATCAAAATTTGAACATGTTCCATCAGCTGGTTTTCACCATACAGATAGGCCATATCGTATTGAATAACCTGAATGCTGAATGTGTATGTAAGTAGACCCATTAAGAAGAATACAAGATAGCGTGGTGTGACAGATGCTTTCATGGGGAGTTCTCTCATTGATTTTTTGAGAGTATAAGATTCGCCTCAAGCTTCGATTAGCCATCAAAAATAGAACAGTATTGTCTGTATTTGTCGTATTTATGTCAGATGCCTTATTTTCAGGGCATCAAAAGCCGCTAAATGAACTTACTAGAATACTTTATCGCTCTAAATCAGTATTCAACAGTTTGTTTCATTTTTATGACTAATTAAAAAACTTAATATGTGAACAACATATATCAAGGGCATATTAAATTATCAATACCACAAGGAGCACCGGCAATAACCCACTGCAAAATAGTATTGTAGCTTTCTAGCCCTAGCGTTGTTTTTAGATCAAAGCGTACCCCTCCACCGTGCTGATAACGTGTTGGTTTCAGTAATAATTGTGAATCTATCGGTATATTCAAATTCACTCGCGCTCGGACATCCGCATACAAATTCACGTTACTAATATCATAATATATGGGGATTCCTTCGGCCCCCGTCACGGGATTATGACAACTCTGACAACTGCGTAAATCGTACAATTGATTTTGCAATAGCGGCTTTATATCATCG
>Ga0105348_1001203_pt1 | contig 17700 bp, 16 predicted proteins | sample EN8Hudsemesocosm_2_FD_83504 | JGI IMG/M metagenome (GOLD analysis project Ga0105348, IMG submission 83504) | Methane-oxidizing microbial communities from mesocosms in the Hudson Canyon - EN8C Hudson Canyon | ecosystem: Environmental > Aquatic > Marine > Cold seeps | place: Hudson Canyon... | reverse complement strand
ACTTTCATTGAAACAGTTTTATCCGAAATTCAATAATAATTGCGCTGTCGCATGGCGTATTTTATTAGCACCAGGCATTGAACTAATGAAACACATACCTGATGAATTAACTTAGATAATCTTAAGTGATTATATACAAGACCTTACACTATAGTTAATAGTCTGAATGATATAGCGATGCAAAAAACTTTATGAAGATTGCTTACTTTACCAACCCAGAATTTGAAAATTCAAATCTTTATCTTGCCAATAGTCTCAAAGGCTTAGGTTTTTCCATAATGCAGGCAAAAACTAAAATTGGAAGCTCTGAAAAAGCCTTATCAGTTTATTTATTTAATGCTCAAAAAGTATGGACAAACATTGAAAAGGATCAAATAAAAAATGCTGTAGATCAGAATATCCCATGTTATATCATCTCCAGATCATCAGAGAACTGCGCCAATGAGACTACTCTAACAAATACTATTAAGCTCTTCCCCCAAAATACACCTATCCTTTACCCGCCTTTTAATGCTCCAAGATTAATTAAACATTTAGGGTTAAGTGATTTTTTCAAGCCGGACAAAAACACCTGCAAACTGATGATTGTTGACGATAGTTCTGCCGTGCTCGGAACCCTTGAACTTTTCGTAAAAGACTTAGGCTACAAATGTTGGTGTACTCAATCAGCTAATGAAGCTAGAAATAAGCTTAAAATGGACAATGAGTTTGATATTTTACTTACCGATTATCAAATGGATGAAATGTCTGGTATTGAACTAATTCGTGAGTCCAGAAAGCATATTCCTGATATACATACTATTCTTATTACCGGCCTAGGTAATAAAGCTACACTATTGGAAGCGATTCATGGGCGCGTAAACGAATTTATAGAAAAACCAGCCACACAGGAAAAATTAGCTGAAGTTTTGCAACGAGCAGAACAACGCATCTCAATTCAGAAGAGTCATAGTAAATTATTGATTCAAATGATCGACAAAAACCTATCTTTAGCCGAAAGTAAGGATGTCCTTAAAGCAACACTTGAAAGTCTTGATGAAGCCGTTATTACACTAGATCACTTATTTACAATTACCTCAATCAATAATGCCACAACAAAACTGACCAAATATGAAGCAGATGAATTAATTGGCCAACACCCAAAACACTTAATTACTGAAAAAAAGTGGAAACAATTAGAGCAAAAGCCAAAAAAGAGCACTTGTGAAGGCGAGACTATTCGTAAAGACAGAAAAATGGTCAGTTCAAAATTTACGCTTAGAAAAATCATCGAGGGTAAAAAGGATGTTTATATACTCGTGATTACAGATGTATCACCCCAGAAAATGTTTGAACAATTCTTAACCTCTACTAATGAAGCGCTAGAAGATAAAATTCAAGAACGCACTCAAAGTTTGATGGAAGCAAAAGAAGAAGCTGAATTAGCTAACCAGGAAAAATCTGAGTTCCTCGCAAATATATCGCATGAATTACGCACCCCTATGCATGCAATCATTAGTTTTAATGCTTTATTAAAAAGCGAATTAAAGAGTAATACCCCTCCTGAAAAAAAATCAGAAAATGCTGAATTGTTTACTTCAAGAATTGAAGTCAGTAGCCAACGTTTATTGCGTTTAATAAATAATTTACTAGATGTTTCTAAGCTTGAATCAGGTAAACAAGAGATTTATCGATCAGACCACGATTTATTGGCAATAACAAACAATGTAGTTGAAAGTATAGAGCCGTTACTTAACGAAAAACAATTGAAGCTCTTGGTTAACTCACATGTAGAGTCATGTACCTGCAATATTGATGCTGAAAAAATTAACCAGGTCATTCACAACCTACTATCAAACGCAATTAAGTTTAGCGCCAAAGGCGAAAATATAAATATTGATATCATGCAGAGCCATATTAATATCGAAAGGCGAGAATCTACTGAAAAATTAGTAGATGCCCTGCAGTTCATAGTACGTGATACTGGTATAGGCGTTCCTGATAATGAAAAACATTCAATTTTTGAAAAATTTGTACAAAGTTCAAAAACAAAAACTGGCGCTGGGGGGACTGGCCTAGGTCTAGCAATATCAAAAGAAATCATAGAGTTACATCTAGGTTCCATAAAAGTAACGACTAACAAACCTAAAGGTTCATGCTTTTCATTCACACTTCCAACCAAAGCCATAAAATGGAACAGCTAGAACACATAAAGGAAAATAGAATGCCTAATGAAAAAATAAAAATCCTAATTATTGATGATGAGCCTTTTAATATTGAAATCATCCAACACTTTCTCAGTGACAGCTATACACTAATTGCTGCTGAGAATGGCGAATCTGGATTACAAATATTGGAGAATGACCAAGCTATTGAGATCATATTACTCGACGTCAGTATGCCAAATATGAGCGGTTACGAAGTATGTAAAAGAATTCGTGCGAATAACAGTTGGGACAATACCGCGATAATTTTTGTATCTGCTTGCGGCAGTATTGATGAGCGAATGGAAGGCTATAAGTCTGGAGGGGATGATTATCTAGTCAAGCCATTTGAAAAAGACGAACTTAAGGTAAAATTACAACTTATTTCACGATATAAAAATGATAAAAAACAATTAAACAACAGTTTACAGTATGCAACCAACACGGCAATGGAAAGCATGACTGGCAACAGTGAAATGGGGTTAGCATTACGTTATTCTGACAGTTCGTTTAAGGCGGCATCTTATAGCGAATTAACTAACAATCTCATTGATACTTTGCACCAACTAAATCTCTGTGTTGCTATCAGGCTAGAACATAATGAAACCTATGAATGGTATCAAACCAACGGTGAGCCATCTCCCCTAGAAAAAGAACTTATAGAACTAATCGCGTCAAAAGAACGCATATTTAGCTTTGACAATCGCTCTCAATTTAATTTTGGTAAAATAAACCTATTAATCAAAAATATGCCTTTAGAAGATGAAAATAAATACGGGCGCTATAAAGATTTAATTCCATTTTTATTAGACAGTAGTAATGCTCGACTAAAGTCCATTGATGATTCAAAAACACTGGCAGATCACGCTAGATTAAAAACGGTTATTAGTGAAGTACATGACCTGCTCAACCACGAAAAGGCATATATTCTTGAGGGGCAAACTGCTTCTCATGACATGTTGGATGATATGGTTAGGGCTTTAGAAGCAAGAATACCCTTTATGGGGCTTGATGATGATCAGGAAAATTGCCTTATAAATATAATCGAAGACAAGATTGAGGCAGCTGCAAAAGCTTCTGATATTAAAGTGAGATCAGAGGAGATATTTTCAAAAATAATGACGATGTTAAATTCTTTATTGTAATGGCTAAAATACTCGAAAGGCATCCATATTTGGTTGGGAAGGGTGAGATAAAATGATGACCTAGTATAGACCGCCACGAATGCGGTCTTACAGTTTTAAATTTCACTTTGAATCAAACTTCACACTATTAATTTGACTTAAGTGTTCGTGAAATTATGTAACCCAGTGCGGCGATGCTGCCACCATAATTTCGCAATCATGCTTAATATACCCACTCCCGCGCTAATTGAACCTTTCACTGTACCACTGATCTTTGATACGCCTATTCTTACTCGGGTATCGACGGGTTTTTCCACCGTAGTGAACTTATGTAGATTCATTTTTATCTGCATTTCTACGGTCCAACCAAAGGTGTGGTTTAGCATGTTAATCTCTTGTAGCGCAGCGTAGCGAATCGCTCTAAAGGGGCCAAGGTCTGTCACCTCTTGTTTCCAGATCCACTTAATAAGCTTGCTCGCTACCCAGTTTCCAGCTATTTGGGGTGCTGTTAATGCCCCCGCATCCCTTGTACCCAACACGCGTGAGCCGATTACCATATCTGCACCACCAATCATTTCTGCTAACAAGTCTAAACACTGTTCGGCTCTAAAAGCATGGTCACCATCGACAAACAAGACTATATCGCAGTCTTTTGGCAAGGCGTTCATGGCAGTCAAACAAGCGATACCGTATCCCATGGTCGCTTGGTATACCACTGTTGCACCGGCAGATTTTGCAGTCTGCGTGGTTAAGTCCGTAGAGCCATTATCACAGACAATAATTTCATCAATAACAGGCTGACATATAAACCGTAAGGCTTTTAAAGCACTCACCACCAAACCTATTGAGGGTTGCTCATCTTTAGCTGGAATGATGACGCAAACTTTTTTATTAAAATACATCTCTTACTTGCCTCTGTAGGAATTTAAAAACCAGAAGCCATTATTCACAGCAGTTATTACGTACTTATCACGCACCCATAACATATTCATAAACTCGCACGACACCGTTGCTTAGTTATCACAAAAACATCACAAAAACAGCCTAAATGTCACGCCCATATTCTGAATTCATCAACATTCCTGTAGGCCCTTGAATGCAATATTTTCAATGACATAGGATGCATACCAATACGCAGAGCCACACATCATTCAATGTTGATAACACAATTAAAGTTAGGAGTTTATATGGTATTTTTTTCAAATATTCGTCACACCAGCACAGCACTAATTATGCTGGGGGCATGCTGTTCACAAGTTGCTTTTGCTGGCGCGTGGGTGCCAGCAAAAGGTGAGGGCTATAGCAAAATAGGTGTTTCAAGCTACGAAGCCGATGAAAGCTTCAGTGAAAAGAAATCCGGTGCAAAATTTAAAGGACAAAACACCTCCTATTACGGTGAATACGGGCTCGGCAATGATTTCGCCATTTTTGGCACCCTGCTCTACCAGGACTTAGAACAAACAGATGAATTAGGCACCGCCACATCTAAAGGTTTTGGTGATACCGAGATAGGTGTTCGTTATCAGTGGTTTTCTAACAGTTACGTTTTATCCAGTTCTTTACTTTTTAAAAGCCCTGCACTGTATAACAGGCATGACGAACTACCACGCGGTAATGGCCAGGAAGATTATGAGTTTAAGATGCTGCTAGGCAAAAGCCTGAATCAATATGGTTACCTAGGCACTGAACTTGGCTATCGCTTACGCACCGACGCCCCCTCTGATGAAATACGTTATTTACTGGAGTACGGCTTTTCTGCCAATGATAACCTTTACTTTCGTACCAAAGTGGACGGCATACAAAGCGTTGAAAATGCAGACAAAACGCTCACCTCAAGCAACGGTTCTATCGTCAATCTCTCTGCTACTCCTGAATATAATTTAGGCAAACTGGAGCTAACCGCTGGTTGGCAGTTTGGAAAACCTCGTCCACGTTCAGAGCCTCGTTGGGGCCTAGAATTCACCTACAACAGAGATCTTTATGGCGCTCATACCTTAAAGGGTGATGGCGTACAAGTCGGCATTACAGCCGTTTTTTAATTTATTGCAAAGAGCTAATATCATGACGAGTTTCAGTATCCTAATCTTAATCGCGCACTACAGTCTGGTAGGCGTATTATGTCTATTTGGCTTGCATCGGCTATCCATGGTTTTTCGATGGTTTGGCGCTCGCCATTATAAGCCCGATGTACAAAAATATTTTAAAAAACTACCAAAAATCACGGTACAAATCCCACTTTATAACGAGCGTTTAGTCGCCACACGTATTGTTGATGCCGTCGCCGCTTTTGACTATCCTGCCGAGAAACTCCAAATCCAGATCGTAGATGATTCTACTGATGAAACCAGCCAACTAATTGCACAACGGGTGCAGCACTTTCAAGCTCAAGGCATAAATATACAACACCTTCAACGACGTATACGTACAGGTTTTAAAGCCGGTGCACTGAAAGAGGCAATGAAACAGGCAACAGGTGAATATATCGCTATTTTTGATGCCGATTTCATACCAGAACCCACTCTCTTAAAAGCAACAATACACCATTTTAATCAACCCAAAATGGGCATGATCCAGTTTCGCTGGCAACATCTTAACCGCAACAGTAGTAGTTTAACCAAAGCCCAGGCCATGATGCTTGATTCACACTTTAGCCTGGAACAACAAGTACGTTGTAGCAGCAATCTTTTTTTCAACTTTAATGGCACTGCCGGCATTTGGCGTACTGAAGCCATTATAGATGCAGGCAATTGGAGCGCCGATACCTTAACGGAGGATCTGGATTTAAGTTATCGCGCCCAACTAAATGGTTGGAAAATGCTTTACTTAAATGACCACGGTTGTGCAGGTGAATTACCGGCCGATATGGCGGCCTTTAAAAGTCAGCAACATCGTTGGGCCAAAGGCGGCGTGCAGGTCATGAAAAAGATTCTGGGAACCGTATGGCGCTCTTCTTTCAGCGTAAAGCATAAAATTGAGGCCAGCTTTCATCTATCAAATAACCTGGCTTATTTAGTCATGATGATCGATTCCGTCTGCCTATTATTGCCCAGCCTATTTGCACGCGAATATCTACAGCTTGAGACCATTCTTTGGATCGATTTACCGATGCTAATACTCTCATCGGCCTCTCATTTAATTTACTTGTTTTTTGGTCAAGTTGCTTTGGGGCATTCAAAAATCGCAGCGATGTTCAAACTCCCTCGCTTACTCTTAATTGGTATTCAGCTGGCTTACAACAATGCCAAAGCGGGTATCGAAGCTTTAAGGGGACAAGAAAGCGAATTTGTACGCACGCCCAAAAGTGGTGAGCTACTTAACAATACAACAACGGCAACAGCCACACCGCTAGGCTTAAGTTTTTATCAAGCCGTCACACCTAAAGGCGTCGGCTTCGAGTTAATGATTGCCTCGGTGTTTTGTATGGTCGCCATCTGGGCCTCCGCTAACCAAGTCTGGCTCATGCTACCGGTACTGGTATTTTTAATCTGCGGTTTTACCGCAACAGCCGCTGAAAGCTTTATTTTACAATTGAGAACGTACTCCGCTGAAAATAAGAAACTCAGTTAGTTGAACGACGACCTAAATAAGCAATAACAAAGATTTATGGTGCCAACGATGTTAAAAAAACAGTCCTATTTGATCACGCTCGTTTTGTTCTTTGCCTGTATTGCTGCGAGTTATTTACTTGTTGAGGTACATCAAGGGCGTAACACGATCTTTGCGGCTTCTGAGCTTGGCCTGTTGACTGTACTGCAATTTAGTATTGCTGCCGGTTTAATGTTATTGCTTTGGTATCAATTCAGTCGCCAAAAACAGAGTGTAGAGGCCTCAATAGCCATACGCCATGTGCTTTGGGTCGCGATTTTAGTCCGCGTGATACTCATACCCTTACCTTCATACACCTCAAACGATATGAGTCGCTATTTATTTGATGGGCAAGTCGTGCTTAGTGGCTTCGACCCTTATAGTGTCACACATGAAGCGCCTGCTTTACAGTTTCAACGCACACGCTGGCAACCACCAGTTGAGCATGCTAAATATGTAACGATTTATCCCCCTTTGGCACTGGTCATTTTTTCCGCCAGTGCCTCTTTTGGACCCGAATTCGGGCCCGTTTTTTGGAAGTTTTTAGTGTGCCTGGCAAGCATCGCCACCCTTTGGTTTGGTTATTTATTATTAAAAAACACCCATAAACTTCAGCATTTACCCATATTGGCCTTATCCCCTTTACTGGTCTTAGAGTCAGGCGTTGGTGCCCACATTGACACGTTTTCAACTTTAGCCGTGTGTGTCGCTCTTTTAGCCTGGCAGACGAATCGGGCAAGTCTATGTGGTTTTTTTATCGGGCTGGGAATCTTACTTAAATTAACCCCGATATTACTGCTCGGGCCTTTATTTTTTGCCTTTCCTGCAAAGAAAAACAAACACGATGAACACAGGCAACAACACCCTTTAATAAGTGGGCTAAGTATGGGCATCAGCGCGGTGTTAACAGTTCAGCTTGTGTATCTGGCAACATTGCTAAGTGGCTATCAGGCCATTGGCAGCCTTAAAGTATTTTTCCAGAAATGGCGCTTTGGCTCCCCCCTGTTTAGCGCTTTAGAAAGCGTGCTCAGTGCCCCCCAACTCCTAGGCGCTACTTTGGGTTTTATCGGCCTTGGCTTATTAACCCTGGCAATTTTTAGCTGGCTTCAACTCCAGCGAAACCTAAACTATTACCGTCCCGCTACATTTGTCCCCCTTTTCCAGTGGGTATTAGCAGTGCCATTATTAATTAGCCCAGTTGTATTTCCCTGGTACCTGATGCCTTTAGTGCCCCTTTTAGCCTTATCACCTAACTTCAGTTTATTGGCCTGGCTATGTTTACTGCCATTGACCTACGAAGTACTGGGGCCTTTTGCTCAACAGCATATTTGGTTACCGGCAAGTTGGCCACTCATGGCGATTGCTTGCGGCTTTATGATCGGCCTTCTTCATTTTATTTCAATCAAAATCAGAAAATATTGCAGTATCCCCTTACCCATCATTATTTAGCGTGTAACGACAAACATTACATGCAACTGGAATCAATAATATGATCAGTTTAGTTCAAAGATACTACCATTGGTTACACGGGAAATGGCCTGCCGGCACGCCTGAAAAGCTCCCCCTGATTAACAAAGATGGTACCACGGCACTTAACGGCACCTACGTGGTAGGTGATCTCACGGGAGTTCCATTACTAAAAATCTCAGCAGACTCGGGTGCCAAAGCCGTACAACATATCGCTAGTGATGAGTCTTTTAAGCGCCGAACAACTCAAGCAGAGGTGTTTGACTTAGTCATCATAGGTGGAGGAGTCAGCGGTTATGCAGCGGCACTGGAAGCCCAGGCTAACAACCTCAACTTTCTTCTTTTAGAAGCCAGCGAACCCTTTTCAACCATTGGTAACTTCCCTAAGGGTAAACCTATTTTCACCTACCCTAAACAGATGACCCCTGAAGGGAAAATCACCTTTCATGAGTTTGACTCTATAGATAGTAGCATCAATAGTAAGCACGACAGGCCCCTAGCTAACAAAGAAAGCTTATTGAAAATGCTACAGGAAAAAGTGGCTAATGCTGGCATTCAGCATCGTATAGCACGCGCCTCACATGTCAAAAGAAAGTCCGGTTTAATGCAAGTCTTTTTGGGAAAAGAAGAGCCTCACATTAACGCTCACCGGGTAATTATTGCTATTGGTCGTTCAGGTAACTATAGAAAACTAGGAATAGAGGGAGAAAACAGCGTTAAATGCTTGAACCGCCTGCATGACCCTAAAATATTCAGCGGCAAAAATCTTGTCATTGTGGGTGGGGGTGACAGCGCACTCGAAGCATCTATTGCGACTTGTGAAGCAGGCGCAAACGTCACACTTTGCCACAGGAATAGTCACTTCCCCTTACCCAAACCGGCCAACCTAGAAAAATTGATGGCCCTGAAAGCAGCGGGTAAACTGGAGGTTAAGACCGAAACAGTCGTCACTAAAATCGAAGCCGGGACGGTTAAGCTAAAAGTAAAAAACCAAGCGGAAGAACCGCTCGCCAATGATGCCGTATTAAGCTTAATTGGTCGTGAAGCACCGCTTAATTTTTTCAGGCGCAGTGGCATCCCCATCTCAGGTGAAAGTCATCCCATTGGCTGGCTCTATTTTGCCTTGTTTTTCGTTGGTATCATGGCGCTATATGACTGGAAAAACTACGGTTGGCTCAATCAACTCTGGAGCAGCGTCCCTTTCCCCAATAAAATGCCTGATATCCTCAGTAGTCTCGGCCCCTGGTGGCAGCAGTTAGTTGCCGAGCGCGACAGTCTAGTCGGCACCATTGCGGTGTCAATGAAGAGCCGTTCCTTCTATTACACACTACTCTACAGTGCCTGTATTGGGTATTTTGGCTGGAAACGCATTAAACGACGCCAAACCCCCTATGTGACTGTACAAACAGCGAGCTTATTTTTCATTCAAGTCATTCCGCTTTTTTTATTACCCGAAATATTACTTCCGTGGTTAGGCTATCAAGGTTTTTTTGACAATGGCACAGCCAAAGAGTTTGCAAACTCTTTGTTTCCGAGTTACATCTCGGTACAAGAATTAGCCGCGCACCACTGGCCGGAATGGGGTCACCCGCGTGCTTACTGGCATGCTTACGGATTTATTCTGGCTTGGCCGCTTAATGTTTATAACGTATTTACCCCTACACCAATGGCAGGTTGGTTGATCATCAGTGCCGTGCAGACGTTTGTTATCATACCGGCACTTATTTACAAATTTGGTAAAGGCGCCTATTGCGGCTGGATCTGTTCCTGCGGAGCCTTGGCTGAAACGATGGGCGATACGCATCGGCACAAAATGCCACGCGGGTCTTTCTGGAATAAATTAAACATGCTCGGCCAAGTTATTTTACTCTTCGCGTTCATATTATTAGCGATTCGAATTGGTGGCTGGTTGGCCCCTGAAAGCTGGATGAACCAGTCATTTGGTTTACTCTTAAAAGGTGAAAACAGTGAGTATCAACTGGTCAACCTATTGAGTTGGAAGTGGTTTGTTGATGTCATATTGGGTGGTGTACTTGGTGTTGGCCTTTACTTTAAATTTTCAGGCCGCGTATGGTGCCGTTTTGCCTGCCCACTTTCAGCATTAATGCATATTTATTCACGCTTCAGTCGCTTTAGAATATTTGCCGACAAAGACAAGTGCATCAGTTGTAATTCCTGCACCAGCGTATGCCATCAAGGTATTGACGTCATGAGTTTTGCCAACAAAGGCCAAGCCATGCAAGACCCTGAGTGCGTACGTTGTTCAGCTTGTGTTTCAACGTGTCCGACAGGGGTTTTAAGTTTTGGACAAATCAACAAAAAAACAAAACTCATTGCCTGTGTTGACGTATTAGCCGCTAGCCCGGTACAAATACAGGAAGCACAAACAAAGTCACATCACTAAAATGAAAACCTAAACAGGCATCACTCTGAAGGTTTTGACTAACATAAAAGGGTTTAATGGTAAATTTCACACGTTATTAAGCCCTTTTCAAACAATAGATTTATCGATATTTCATTAATTGACGCACTTTTTTGTGCCCAGCAAACGCTGATAAAACACTAGTATTGGTTTCAAAACCTCTTCAGGGCGGTCTTCTTGTAAAAAGTGTCCGCACTCTGAAATAGCATGTAAATCAGAGGAGGAGTGAACTTTCTTCAGGCGAGAAAAAGTATCTTTCACTTCGGGTAGAATCACATCATTTTCTGCATAGATCATACAAAGAGGTTTATCTATGCTTTCCATATGTTCAGCGACATCTTTAAAGCCATTAAGGTGTAGGTTGTGGGCTGTCCTTAATAAGGATTGCCGGTCTCCCTTAGACTTAAATGGTGCTTGGTAAGCTTTAAGTACTGACTCATTCAAACGCTGTTTGTTTTTTACACCTAGTTTCATCGAAAATTTGATACCGCCACTTCGGCTAAACCAATTTTTTATACCCGGTATTAACGTCATCGATACAAACAATTTTACTGCCCAAGAAAAATCGTCATAAACAATGGTGTCTAATAAAACGTATGACGCTACTTTTTTACTGTGTTGTTTTGCCCACCATAAGCCAATTGGACCTCCTAAGTCATGAACAACCAAATGCACGCGTTCAATATTCAATTTGCACAGTAAACTCTCGATGATAGATGCGTGATACTTAAAGCTATAACGAGCGTTTGGGTCTTTGTCTGACAGTCCAAACCCAGGTAAATCTAATGCAATCACATTATGAAACTGGGTTAGTGGCATCATCATATGGCGATATAAAAAAGATGAAGTCGGCCAACCATGTATTAATAAAATAACCTCGCTATTGCTATTATGGGTGCCTGCTTGGAGGTAATGGATATTAAAATCCTGATCTTCCAAATAGAGGTGGTTTGATGATATTCCATTGGCTAATATGGATGAGTTTTCTTGATTGGTGACGGTGCTGGCTAGTGACCTCATGACTGGACCTCCAATAATCGCTTTTCATGCATAATCTTATGATAGATTTTTGGACTCAGTTTGTGTCCGCCTACAAAGAAGTTGCCTTCTGGCACCTCATTGATGATAACCCAAGTGTGACCTTTCATTTTTTCACCAATCACTTCAGCAACACATGCCGTTAAAGCATCAGCTAATATTTTTTTAGTTTCGTTATCTAAAGCGCCTTCGACAGTATCGAACTGAATAAGTGGCATATTTTATTCCTCTATCTCATGCAGTAAACACTAGGTGTTCAAACCCTCAAATATTCGATTCATAGATTTCCAATAAAGTTCCTTCAATTGCACTTCACTTCTTGGTAATAATCCACTGACATAGAGAGAAAAGAAGCCAACATAAGTCGATAATAATAAAAGTGAAACCTCACTGGCGCTGTCTTGCTTCAAATCACCCACATCCATACACTCTTGTATTCGTTGAGTATCGAAATCAAAAGTAGTTTTTGAATAAGCACGTAATTCTTCGTGACTAGCCAGTTCATCACGACTTTCGTTTTTAATAAAAATAAGTTCGCAATATTTTGGTTTTTCAATCATAAAATCTAAATAATACTGCACTGCCAGTTTCAGTCGTTCTAGAGCTGTTTCACCTTTAAGCGCTGGCTTGAGATAACTCATCAGCATGCTAAAACCCTTTTTGAGAATGATATGAAAAAGTGCTTCTTTATCATTGTAATGACGATAAATCGCAGTAGGGCTAATATCTGCACAGAGTGCAATTTTGCGCATCGATAGTCCTTTATAACCGTCACTTAAAAATAAGTCTAAGGCACATTCCAGAATTCTATCTTTAGTGGGGTTCATTTTTTGACTCGCACTTATAACATCCATGAAAGGTCAATAAAATTACCGGTATAGAGTGCTCTGAAAATAAAATAAGCGACTAAACCTGCCGGACCAATCATTAAAGATAGAAATAAAACAGGCAGTACCATGAGGTGTGAAATATCATGGTGTTGTGAATCCAAAACAATGAATAAGCCAATCAACAAATCAAATGCTAAGTAATGCAACCATCCCGCTAAGGCTGCACGCCGATTGGCAAACATTTTTACCACACCAGAAAGTGAGGCAAAGTCCTTAAAGTTTGGTTGTCTAGCGCCATCATCATCGAAGCGTCTACCAAATAGGATAAAGTAAGCATAAACAACACTGATGACTAGAACAATTGCCATGACGATTGTTGGCATATATTCCCAAAAAGGAAGGCAGGCAAGGATTAACCAACCGACCATGACTAAACGACTTTGAAATGTAAAAACAGAAGATAAGATATCTTTCATAATATGACTCTATTTGAATTTTTCAATCATGTTAACGGGTGTTAACATGATTTTCAAGTAAAGATCAAAAATGACGTCTATGGATGAAACTGACACCGGTTTAGCTAAACGAGGGCGTATCGTCAATGTGCTTGTTAATGCTACCACGGGCATGATTAACTTTCAGATATTAGGTTTTACCATAGATTGGCGAACATTCAGTGAATGTTATCCTCGTAGTACATAAACCACGCGAAGCGTTTCATAAATTGGGATTTAATCCAAAGTTCTAGCCTTTTAACTGATAGCTTTTCGAGTAGAGTCAGTGCAAAAACCATGACTAAGAAGAGCACTTTTTCACTGACCCCAAATATATTGGCAAGTCTTTGAAAGGGATAATGGCTGAAAGAAACTATTGTACTTCCAGAAGTTAAGTTTCCATGAATCGGCGCTTCAATCTGTCGGTTCTGAGAAAGTATAGGCAATTAAGTATTCACGGCTGATATCACAATAATTGTTTAGCGACCCTAATGACAAAATACCCCCTTAAAGTCATTTAGCCAGGTTGTTAAAAAACGAGGCATTTCAACAAAAACAGTTTTTAACGATTAGTTCGGCAGTTTAACTATGCGTTTTTTCTCACGCCTCTTATACTGAAAGACCATCAGGAAAACATTCACAGAGCTTAAATTTATGGCGCTTTGGCACTTAGAAGGTAGTCTAGACGAAACCAAAACGGTCAGAAAATCACCCATTACGCATTTTCCCTTCATCATTGGCAGAAGTAAGTCGCTTGATATGGTGATTTTACGCTCCGGTATTTCTCGAGAACACGCTGAAATTTTTAAAAAAGGGGGCCGTCTTTACATTCGAGACCTCGGGTCTACCAATGGAACCTTCGTAAACAAAAATCGTATCTCTGTTGACACGTTGCTCACGCATAATACCGTCATTCATTTTTCCGAAGTTGATTTCAAGTTAATCGACTTAGAGTTCAAAGCGCCGACTGACGAGCTATTAACCGTGGTAATAAATATAGCTGATGTGCCTGAATTAAACGCTAAAACCTCCAAAAAGCGCAGCGCGAGTGGGCCGTTATCCTTAGCCGCTAACCCATCTGAAGCCAAACACATAAATGAGGAAAATGCAGCAAAGCCTGGCGACGCGGCAGAGATGGAGGTCGAGATGATTGATAGATCGCCGGCGCCGGTCTCCAAAGCGGAACCTCATCCCCAAAGTGCCCATTCCAGCTCTAGCTATGTCGCCAATGAAAAAATATTTATCCAGGGAGGATCTGATGATTCAAACAGACGTATGCAGACTCGGCGAGAGGCTCACTGGCCCGCTCTGGTGACGCTAAAAAACCAACAGTCTATCCAGTGTACGACCAAGGATCTCAGTGATATAGGAATAGCCTTGAGGTCGCCGGTCAGTCTACAGGAACAAACCCTGGTTAAAGTGGAAATCAAGGCATTTTACAAAGGACGAAACCGACAATTCACTATTCTTGGTGTGGTAAAACATTCGTTATTTGCAGCAGACGGCTTTACAGTCGGCATCCAGATAAAGCAATGCGCCAAGAGTTGTAGCGAGTTTATGATGAAATTTATGAACCACCAGATCTAGCGGGCATCAAACTGATTCATCGAAGCATCGCTGCAAAAGAACGAAGTTAACACCAAAGATTCTTCCGGGTATGCATGGGTGTTATCGTTGGAAGGGGCTTGATAACGCACGCTACTGGAAATAAAAGGTATCTGAATCATCGCGAAATCCTTTTGCGAAGGATTGGGTACTTCAATGAAGAATAATTTTGATTGTTTTAGATGTTAATTGAAGAGTGTGTGTCCTTATATTTTTATTCAATATAAGTTGAAGCGGACTTTTAATTAACCCGCAATCAATACTCTGGATTGGTTACCAATTTGTTGGGGTTTTGATTAATAACATAATCAATAAAAACTTTTCTGTAATTCTTGTTTTGACCATACCACCGCTCTACCGTCGCAAGATGCGCCATCAATAGATCCTGTGTGAGAATTTTATTTACTTCCGACATGACTTTCTTACCGAAAGGTGTTTTTGAGCAATGAGTATGCATACTCATGTACATATCAATTTCTTCAATATTATAAAACTGATATTTATTTGGAATACCCTTTACTTTAGCATCAAAAATAGCCTGTGCGGAAAACCCGAAGAAATAGTCCAAACGATTTCTATCCAGCATTGATAGGTCGAATTCAACCGCGCCTCTTGTATTTTTCCAATAATGTATGTACTTTTTTCGTGTAGCTCATTTCTTCCAAATAACCTAGCGTGATGTTAGGGTTAGATAGAAGTTTTGCTAAAGAAAGAGTCTCGCCTGGCTTGCCAAACAGGTGCTGTTTTGATTTCAATATTTGAATTCCCGTTCTAGGGGCCAACGAAACCGCTCTACTATGGATTCTAAATTCTTCACTTCCAGGGACGATCCAGGCCCAGGCAACACAGACGTTCTCTTCGCGAATTAGCCTTTTGTACCTTCGGGTATTACTGATGAGCATTTCATGGTTATATTGAGGCAACTTCAGTTGTAATGTGTTCGTCAAAGAGCCTGCAACACCTTGACCTTTATAGTCCCCTTGAGTAATAAAGTTAGGAACTTGTTCCCACGCCAGCCAACGGATGGTCTCCTTTTCTTGAGCAAATACCGACCCTGAAAATAAAACCCAAATCAGACTCGATAAAGTAAATCGTAGCATTTATAACGTTTCCCTATTTTCTTAAATAGAAGACGGTAAGATTAGCCTAAAAAGTACTAATAAAGATAGAAGCTAAATAAGATCCCTGATGACCGCTTGTGCCACTTAAGTCTCTGAGAGTTGATGATAAATTAGTCTAATTGTCAGTGTCGAGTTGATTGTGAGAGCTCTAACCAAGAATTAAAAGCGAACTTGAGAATAGTTGCAGTATAAAAAATAGTATGCTCCCTTTTGATTCTACAAACTATGCTTATATTTGAAACTTTTTACACCATCATGCGTCTACTTTATTGAAAGAATAAAAAGGTCGGATAAAAGCTAGGCTAAATAGGAAATTATATAATGTCAGATAATTTATCCTTATATCAACGATACCTGTATAAGTCTCGTCAGGCCGAAGATGGTCAAACAAAGTTTATTGACTTATTTCACTACAGTTTGGCAGCTGTGCTCTTTACCATTTATGGCATACAGGTTTGTCCTTTATTAGAATCGATTTCTCCGTTTCAATTGGCATTACCTATTTCTCTTGCGTGGTTAGCGCGCTGCTATTTGTTAAGAAATATTGAATCACACACTTGTGAATATCAGGTTTTCAGGCAATTTACGGTTGATATAGGCCTGTTTCTATGTGCAGGAATCGCTCTCAATTTGGTAAACGTTGCCTTATACGGTGCTCCTTGGCATAGTATTTTGAAGGTTATGGTGGGCGTGGCAATTTTAGGCTTATTTGTTTCAGTAGATTTGGCTCTATTGAGAGAGCGATATTTATCGCAGAAACTAATGCAGCAACAAAAGTCTTTGAATCTGGCTCATCGCTTTACCTCCTTTGCACAAAAATTCAGCCTGATGGCCACGACGGTCGTGGTGAGTATCTCTCTAGTCTTATTTTTGGTGGTTAATAAAGACTTGGACTGGTTACTCAGTCACGAGAATCAGCTGATCCCCTCAAATGCTAGAACGAGCATTCTGTTCGAGGTCGCATTTATTATGATTGTCTTGCTTGCTTATAGTCTACGTATTATTCGCTCCTACGTGGTTAACCTGAAGATGTATTTGTTTCACCAAAACAGTGTACTGAATGAGGTAATGCTGGGTAACTTGGTTGAGCGAGTACCTGTGACCAGTCAGGATGAGTTTGGTTTGATGGCACATGGCACGAATGCCATGATCGAAAGTTTGCAGCAGCATCATGAAGAGTTGAATGTAACCCGTGATGTTGCGGTATTGGCTTTAGCGTCTTTGGCAGAGACGCGAGACAATGAAACGGGTGCTCATATACTGCGTACTCAGCGTTATGTGAAAGCGCTTGCGACCCATTTAAGTCAGCATCCTGACTTTAAGGATGAGCTTGATGAACAAACGATTGATCTTTTATATAAATCAGCACCGTTACATGATGTAGGTAAGGTGGGGGTGCCCGATAGTATCCTTTTGAAACCAGGCAAATTGACAGATGACGAGTTTGAGATCATGAAGACGCATGCCCAATTAGGCGCAGACGCACTGAAAGTCGCTGAAGCGAGATTAGGGTCAAACTCTTTTTTGAGCTATGCACGCGAAATATCGGCTTGTCACCATGAAAAGTGGGACGGTTCGGGTTATCCGAATCAACTCAAAGGGAATGCAATTCCCTTATCTGCTCGCCTGATGGCTTTAGCGGATGTCTATGATGCTTTAATCAGCAAACGGGTTTATAAACCTGCCTTCGATCATGAAAAAGCTAAAGCCATTATTCTTGAGGGCGAGGGCAGCCACTTCGACCCCAGAATGGTGCGTGCATTTACGCAATGTGAAGACACTTTTATTGCCATCGCTGCTGAGTTTAAAGATAGGCATGAGGCCTAGTTGT
>Ga0105348_1001202_pt1 | contig 17702 bp, 18 predicted proteins | sample EN8Hudsemesocosm_2_FD_83504 | JGI IMG/M metagenome (GOLD analysis project Ga0105348, IMG submission 83504) | Methane-oxidizing microbial communities from mesocosms in the Hudson Canyon - EN8C Hudson Canyon | ecosystem: Environmental > Aquatic > Marine > Cold seeps | place: Hudson Canyon... | reverse complement strand
CAAAAAAGTCATTTATTATTCTTTAGGTCTATGCTCAAATAATAAAATATACCGATAACAATAACTTGTGAAATTATGACAGCAACTTGTTCAAACACGACAGTTTTGCCTTTTAGTGGGGAGGTTGCCTTGCCTTATTGGCAAACACTTTGGGGGGTAGCTGAACAATATGGTTTTGATGTAGCTAGTTTGGAGCAGACTGACCAAAAAATTAAGGGGGCGGTTTCTGTTGATCATTACTTGGCTTTGTTTACTAAAGGTGTGGTGAGTTGTGAGGCTTTTGGTCTAAAAATAGGTCAGTCTGTTACTTTAGGGACATTTCCCGTTATTGGGATGACTTTGTTGAGCTGCCAAAACCTGAAACAGGCATTAGAGCAGATTTTACGTTATGAAGGTTTAAATCATGATTTGGGGATATCAAAGTTAATTAGTGGTGAAGGGGAGAGTCAGTATGTCTGGACACCAAATCGTTTTTATCTGCCTAACTTAAGTGATCAGCTATCTTTTCAGTTGGCATTGAGTATTTTTGCCAGTATTCAGACATTTGTGCCTTGGTTGATAAGAGATGAACTCCCTATAGAGGAGCTTGGTTTTATGGTCGCTAAACCATCTAATGTGCAAGTATATCGAGATTTTTTTCATGTTGATGTAAAGTTTGGCCAGAAGAATAATTATATTAGGGTTAAAAATGAGGTCTTGGATCGAAGTATTATTGGTGGTGATGTAGCCTCCTTTTCAGCCTTAACTTCTTATGCAGATAATCTTCTGCTCGAAGAAGCCCAAAACAGTATTGTTTGGCAATTGAAGTCTATTTTACCTGATGCGCTTAGGCGGCAAGCTTTTCGCGTTGAGGATCTGGCCCGTTTTCTGGCAATGAGTCCCCGCTCTTTACAGCGTAAGCTGAAAGATTCAGGTACACGTTTTCAGGAGGTGTTGGATGAAGTGCGCAAGCGCTTGGCTGAGTTTTATTTGGCTGAAAATCAGCTGTCTATGAGTGAGATTGCATTTTTAGTTGGCTATCAAGAGCAAAGCTCGTTTAATCATGCCTTTAAAAGTTGGAATGGTGCCACTCCCTTGGAGTATAGGCTTACTGCCAAGAAACCTTAGAGTTTAAGTGAGTGATTATTTCTATTGAAAATCCTGGCAGCACTTCAACCAGTTTTGAAGTCCTGAGCTTCGATACTTATCTTTATGTAAAATAAAATAAAATTGCCGATGAAAATCCCTGTGAGGAATGTTTAGTGGTATCAAGCTGCCTCGTGTAAAGGCATCGTTTAAAGTGATCCTTGATAAGCACCCCAGACCCATGCCTGATTCAACGGCGCGTTTGATGGCTTCGGTGTGTTGTAACTCCAGGGTGACTTGTAAATTCGGAATCAAGCCATGCATGGCGTAATCAAAGGCTTGTCGAGTGCCTGAGCCTGTTTCTCTTAATATCCATTGTGCTGAAGTTAGATCCTGGTCGTTTAAATCTTGTTTGTTTGCATAAGGGTGTTCTGGTGAGCAAAAAACAACTAATTCATCTGCTATCCATGGGCTTACTTCCAAATCTGGGTGAGTGACTTCGCCTTCAATTAAGCCAATATCAAGTTCAAAATTAGCGATTTTATTGGCGATGCTTGTGGTGTTGGCAACTTCAAGTGTTGCATTTGCCCCTGTGTTTTTTGCCCGAAATGCCGAGAGAATATTGATTGCAAGATAATTTCCAATAGAGAGGGTGGCTCCTACCTTTAAAGTGCCTATTTCTGTTTTTTGTTCTAAGGCTTCTTCCAGTACCCGAGCGCGTTCCATAAATGATTCTGCCTGTTTTTTCACGGATATACCTAGATCATTGAGTTGCAGGCGTCTGCCGATACGGTCAAAGAGCTGTATATTGAATTGGCTTTCTAGGGTTTTTAGTGACTCGCTGGCTGCTGATTGAGACATTGATAATAGTTCAGCAGCTTGGGTGATGTTTTGGCAGCTTGCGGTGGCTAAAAATACTTCGATTTGCTTTAAGGAATACTTCATATCTATAAAACCGATTAATTATATTAATAATACTTGTTTTACAGATATGTTATTGCTGATTAATATGTGTTGCAAGTAATTAAGTATATGTAGCAAGTAATTAAATAAGTGAGGAATAAGCAAATGGCTGGTTTTATGAAAGAAACAGTGACGAGTGTGAAGCATTGGAATGATACTTTATTCAGCTTTACCTGTAGTCGCGATGCTTCGTTTAGATTCAAAAATGGCCATTTTATAATGATGGGGTTGGAGCATGAAGGTCGGCCTTTAATGCGTGCATATAGTATTGCTAGTGCAAACTATGAGGAAGAGTTGGAGTTTTTCAGTATCAAGGTGGCAGATGGACCACTAACTTCCAAGCTTCAGAAAATTCAGGTGGGAGATCAAATACTATTGAGTCGAAAGCCAACGGGAACCTTGGTTTTGGATAACTTGCTGCCAGGGCGCAACTTGTACTTGATTAGTACAGGCACAGGCTTGGCTCCATTTATGAGTATTATCAAAGACCCTGAAACCTATGAAAACTTTGATAAAGTGATTTTGACTCATGGTACACGCTACACATCGGAGTTGGCTTATCGAGAGTTGATTAACCATGAATTGCCGGATAATGAATACTTTGGTGGCGCAGTAAGAGAGCAGTTGATTTACTACCCAACAGTTACTCGGGATGAGTTTGAAACTCAGGGTCGTATCACTGATGCGCTTGAAAGTGGCAAGTTAACGACTGATATTGGTTTGCCTGATCTTGATTTGGAGCATGACCGTTTCATGATCTGTGGTAGCCCAAGTATGCTTAAAGATACTTGTCAGATTTTGGATGATAAGGGTTTTAAAGAGGCGCGGCATGGTGATGCTGGCCATTATGTGATTGAGCGAGCTTTTGTGGAGAGTTAATTATTTCTTCTGCGGGGCTTAGGGTGAGCGCCTTTTTTTGTTGGTTTTGAATTGGTTTTAGGTAAATGTATATTAAGGGTTTTATGTTCACCTGGTGCAAGCCCGTCGAGTGACCATTGTCCGATACGGTAGCGAACTAATCTTAATGTCGGAAAACCGACCTCAGCTGTCATGCGCCTGACTTGTCGATTTCGTCCTTCGCTAATACTTAATTCGATCCAGGAAGTCTCTGCGTTTGCGCGTTCTCTGATAGGCGGGTTTCTAGGCCAGATGTCTGGCTCATTAATTTTTTGTGCTTTAGCTGGTTTGGCTAAACCGTCTTTTAGTTGTACGCCTTGTTGAAGTTGTTTGATGGCTTCACTTGTGATGCACCCTTCAACTTGGACCCAGTAGGTTTTTGAGAGCTTGTGTTTTGGGTCAGCGATGCGTGCTTGCATGGCGCCGTCACCAGTTAAAATAATTAAGCCTTCTGAGTCGTAATCCAGGCGGCCTGCGGGATAAATTTTTGGAGTGTTGATAAAGTCAGCAAGCGTATTTCGCCCCTCAGTGTCGGTAAACTGAGAAAGCACCTGAAAAGGTTTGTTGAGTAGGTATAGTGTGGTCATACGGTATTTTAGCTGCAAATATTTTAGCGATGAATGTTTTAACACAAGCACAAAAAAACCTGCTGATAGGGTCAGCAAGTTATGGGATCTATTCTGGCTTTAATGCTTTAGGGTCTAAGTGTCTAAATTCGGAAAGTGCTTAAATTTAGGCAGTGCTTAAATTAAAAGTTTAAACCGATATTGTTTTTTCAGAAGCTTTTGTGGCTTCTTTTGGAAGCACTTCGTTTTTCACAAGTTCTTCATTGCTATAACTAACGGTTTCTTCCTCTACGGAAATAAACTCGTTATCATCAACTTTTGACGATGGTTGACTTAGCTCGACGGCAGTAATATTTACTGCGTGTGTGCCTTTGTCGCCAGGCTGTTTTTCAAAACAAACAGGCTGACCCGCTTTCAGGGTTTTATAACCTTCCATCTGAATCGCTGAGAAATGCGCAAATAGATCTTCGCTTTCACCATCTTCGATGATAAAACCATAACCCTTCGCATTGTTGAACCACTTAACTGTACCTTGAGGCATATTCGACTCCCGTGTCGCGCATTTGATGTGGCTGTACTTTATTTAAGTACGTTTAAAATTAAGCCTACTCAAATGCCTGAAGTTTTATTTTTATTGGCCATGTGTTGTTATACTGCATCAACAGCTTACTCTCGAATATTTTTAATATAGTGTCAAGCCTTTGCGCTAAAAGAGCGTAAAAAGAGTTTCAGTTTGAGAGTTCTGTTTGATTTGCATTCTATTTAAACTTTTTACCTCTTAGAGGGTATTAAAAAGTTTCAACAATGATATAAAGATCTAAAGGGTTTAAGTAATGCTTTTTCTTTATAAATGAAAATGTTGCACAATAACGAATGTTTCCAAGCCATTAATTATGTAAAGTTTCGTATCCTACTATGAGTAAAATTGAAGATTGTCGACTATCCTTGTCTATAGACGTGAAAGAAACAGAAGTGAAAGAAGTGGAAAACCTGTTTCTTTCATTTCCACTAAAAGGGGCGGGGAATTATCCGGGTCATGATGAGGATCATGACGGCGGGTTGTTGGTCGCTCCAGTAAAGCCAGCGCTAAAGCGTCCAGCGATGTATCAAGTTATTTTGTTGAATGATGACTATACGCCGATGGATTTTGTGATCGAAGTGCTACTGATGTTTTTTTCAATGAACGAAGAAAAAGCGACGCAAATCATGATGACTGTCCACACGCAGGGAAAAGCGATATGTGGTGTCTTCACAAGAGATATTGCAGAAACGAAAGTCGCATTGGTAAACCAATATTCCGCTGACTGCGAGCACCCACTAATGTGTGAGATGCAGAAAGTAGACTAATTATGTATTCCTGGGGTAAGAGATGTTAAGTAAAGACCTGGAGTTGACGCTAAACGATGCATTTAAAAATGCGCGCGAGAAACGTCACGAATTTATGACTGTTGAGCACTTGTTGTTAGCGCTTCTAGATAACGATGCAGCGGTAAAAGTACTCAATGCATGCGGGGCTGATATGCCTGATTTAAGGCAAGAGTTAACGGAGTTTGTAGATTCTACAACACCGCTTATTCCAAGTACGGATGATGAAAGGGAAACGCAGCCCACGCTAGGGTTTCAGCGGGTACTACAACGCGCGGTTTTCCATGTACAGTCTTCTGGTAAAAAAGAGGTGACGGGAGCAAATGTACTGGTTGCTATTTTTAGTGAGCAAGAAAGTCAGGCTGTTTATGTACTGAAAAAACAAAATGTAGCCCGAATTGATATTGTTAATTATATTTCGCATGGTATTTCGAAAGTGCCGGGTCAAATTGAGTCCGATCAGCACAATAATGAAGAAGAAGGTGCTGAAGAGGGGGTTGAGGAGTCAACACAGAATAACCCTCTGGAGAGCTATGCTACCAACTTGAATGAACAAGCGGCTTTAGGGCGTATTGATCCTTTAATCGCGCGTGAAAAAGAAGTGGATCGTGTAGTCCAAATATTGGCGCGTCGTCGAAAAAATAATCCTTTGTTGGTAGGCGAAGCTGGTGTGGGTAAAACGGCCATTGCCGAAGGCTTGGCGAAGCAAATTGTAGACGGTAATGTGCCTGATATTATTGCTGAGTCAGTTGTATATTCACTCGATTTAGGTGCTTTACTTGCGGGAACGAAATACCGTGGCGATTTTGAAAAGCGTTTTAAGGCTTTGTTGGCCGAATTGAAAAAACGTGATAACTCGATTCTCTTTATTGATGAAATTCATACCATTATCGGTGCTGGTTCTGCCTCGGGTGGAGTAATGGATGCGTCTAATCTATTAAAACCGATGTTAAGCTCAGGTGAGCTTCGTTGTATTGGTTCGACAACCTTTACAGAGTTCCGGGGTATCTTTGAGAAAGACAGTGCCTTAGCGCGTCGATTCCAGAAAATAGATGTGAATGAACCGAGTGTCGAAGACACGATTATGATTCTCAAGGGCTTAAAGTCCCAGTTTGAAAGCCATCATGAGTTAACTTATACCGATCAGGCATTACGTTCTGCTGCGGAGTTGGCTGATCGTTATATTAATGATCGTCATATGCCGGATAAGGCTATTGATGTAATTGATGAAGCGGGCGCTAGTCAACGTTTATTGCCAGCGTCAGAGCGCTGTAAGGTGATTGATGTGACTGCGATTGAAGATGTGGTGGCTAAAATTGCACGCATTCCTCCTCGCAATGTATCCACCTCTGATAAGGATATGCTACGTAATATTGAGCGTGACCTTAAAATGCTGGTGTTTGGGCAGGATAAAGCAATTGAGTCGCTTTCAACAGCGATTAAGTTATCACGTGCCGGTTTGAAATCACCAGAAAAACCAGATGGCGCATTTTTATTCTCTGGGCCTACAGGGGTAGGTAAGACAGAAGTGACTAAGCAATTGGCAACAGTACTGGGGATTGAATTGGTTCGCTTTGATATGTCTGAGTATATGGAGCGTCATACTGTTAGTCGCTTGATTGGCGCGCCTCCTGGGTATGTGGGCTACGATCAGGGTGGTTTATTGACTGAAGCGGTAAATAAAAACCCTCATTGTGTGTTGTTGTTAGATGAAATCGAAAAAGCGCACCCTGAAGTGTTTAATATTCTTCTGCAGGTGATGGATCACGGTACGTTAACGGATAATAATGGGCGTAAAGTTGATTTTAGGCATGTTGTCTTGGTGATGACCACGAATGCGGGCGCTGAAGTAATTAGTCGCCGCTCGATTGGCTTTAGTGAACAGGATCATTCAACGGACGGTATGGAAGCCTTGAAGAAGCTGTTCTCGCCTGAATTCAGAAACCGTCTGGATGGGATTATTCCGTTCGCAACGCTTTCTAGAGATGTGGTTTGTCATGTGGTGGATAAGTTCTTGATGGAGCTTCAGGTGCAGCTTGATGAAAAACATGTGTTATTGCATGTGGATGATGAGGTGAAGGTTTATCTGGCTGAAAAAGGCTACGATGACAAAATGGGTGCCAGACCAATGGCTCGCTTGATTCAAGACGAACTCAAAAAGCCTTTAGCGGAAGAAATTCTCTTTGGTGGCTTGTCTGAAGGTGGAGAAGTAAATATTAATCTTCGTGACGGTGCAATTGTGTTCGATTTTGAAGAAATGCACGCATAAAAAGCAGAGGCAAGTTTATACTTGTCTCTACCTTTTCAAACCTCCAAGTGTTCCTCTGGAGGTTTCTTAACCTTGCTTACTTTAAATCAGTGATTAATTACCTGGCTCGGTAAGTAATTCGACCTTTTGTCAGGTCGTAAGGTGTCATTTCGACTTTGACTTTATCGCCAGTCAAAATTCGAATGTAGTTCTTTCTCATTTTTCCAGAAATATGGGCTGTAACAACGTGGCCATTTTCCAGTTCAACTCGGAACATTGTGTTGGGAAGGGTATCAATGATTGTACCTTCCATTTCAATGACATCTTCTTTTGCCATTAAAGGGCATCCTCATAAAAAGTTGAGCGAATTTTTTTTTCGGCATTTCTCGATTTAAAATGAAATGCGGCACAAATATAAAGCTGCTCGTGTTTAAAAGTGCGACATTCTGCCTGAAACCAAATGAATAGGCAAAGTGTTTATTTATTGAACTGTTTTTTAGTAGGCTTATTTAGCAGACAAAATTAATTTATTGAGCTGTTCATTGCTTAGCCAAAGGTCATTGATACGGGCTTCAAAGGGCTTGAACTGATTTTTATAAGTCATTTTTCGACAGTTTTTTATAAAATAACCTAAATATAAATATTTTTGTCCTCGACGAAGTGTCTCGTTGATTTGCCAGAGTACGGAATAGGTGCCAAGGCTTAAATCAGTATAGTCTGGGTCAAAAAAAGTATAAATGGCTGATAAACCGTCTTCGAGCTGGTCGGTTACTGCAATGCCGCATAATTTACCTTCGAGTGAAAATTCAACAAACTGGGTGTTGGCATCGCTTTCGACTAAAAATGAGCGATATTGCTCGCGACTGGGTGGGTACATATCTCCGTCTGCATGGCGTTCATTGATATATTTTTCATAAAGTAGGTAGTGGTCTTCATGAAAATCAGGCGTCATGATTTGATATTCAACCAGCTGATTTTTTTTAAGAATACGTTTTTGGCTTCGGCTGGGTCTGAATTCTGAAACAGGAACTCGAATAGGTGTACATGCCTTACAGTCGTTACAGTGCGGGCGGTAATAATGATCACCGCTACGACGAAAACCTAATTCGGATAATTGACTGTAAATCGCATTGTTTATTTTTGCTTTTGGGTCCGCAAACATTGTAGTCGCCTGTTTGCCAGATAAATAACTGCAGTCGTGTTCGGGGGTTGCAAAGAAAGCGAGTGTTTGTAGGTTGGTCATCAGTCATGCTGCCTTGTAAAGACCCAGAGGTGAGGTTCGGGACTAAGGTCGACGTTTTCTTTAAGTATAGATAAAAAATCGGTCCTATCTAGTGTTGTTGCACCTAAAGACACTAAATGTGGATTCTCAACCTGGCAGTCAACTAAGGCATAATTCCATTGGTGAAGCTGTTTGCACAGAGAAGTAAAGGCAACTTTTGAGCTATTCGGTTTAAGTGAAAACATGGATTCACCAAAGAAACAACGGCCAATTGCTAGACCATATAAGCCGCCTGTTAGCTCTCCGTCTTCCCAAACCTCAACTGAATGTGCGATACCTTCATGGTGAAGCTGGATGTAAGCTTCTTCCATCTCAGGCGTGATCCAGGTACCTTCATCACTACCTAATCGTGCGCAATGATGTATGACGATTTCGAATTGAGAATCGAAACTTAAAGTGATATTTGCTTTACGAATATGTTTGCGCAAGCTTTTGGATGTGTAGGCTTGTTCAGGTTTAAGTACGCAGCGAGGGTTTGGGCTCCACCATAAAATGGGTTGGTCATCTGAGAACCAAGGGAAGATGCCTGCTCGATAAGCCGCTACAATGCGTTCCACTGATAAGTCTCCGCCTGCTGCAAGCAAACCGTCAGGTTCTTCAAGTGCGCTATTGGGATTGGGGAAATTTAGTGTGTGGTCTAGCCAGGGGAGTTGGGACATTTTTTGTGTTAAGCATTATGTAGGGCGGGCCTTGTGCTCACCACTAGCAATATTTGAGGTCATTAATGGTGGGCACAAAGCCCACCCTACATTGGTATTCGTTTTACTTAAGCGTCATCCAGATACTTCTCAGCATCGAGTGCTGCCATGCAGCCAAAGCCAGCTGAAGTAATCGCTTGGCGATAAATTTGATCGGTTACATCGCCGGCAGCAAATACACCTGGAGTACTGGTGCTGGTGACACCGCCATTCAAACCTGACTTAATAGTTAGGTAGCCATTGTTCATTTCAAGTTGGCCTTCAAACAGCTCGGTATTTGGTTTGTGGCCAATGGCGATGAATACGCCTAAAGTATCGAGTTCTTTTTCTTCACCCGTTGAAGTAGACTTTAGACGAACGCCTGTCACGCCGGCATCATCACCTAATACTTCTTCAAGAGTGTGGTTCCATTCGATGCGAATATTACCATTATTAGCTTTTTCAAAAAGTTTGTCTTGAAGAATCTTTTCGGACCGGACGGTGTCTCTACGGTGAATAAGAATGACTTCTTTGGCGATATTTGATAAATACAGCGCCTCTTCAACAGCAGTATTGCCGCCTCCAACAACGCAAACTGTTTTGTTGCGGTAGAAGAAGCCGTCACAGGTCGCGCAGGCGCTCACCCCTTTGCCTGCAAATGTTTCTTCTGACTCTAAGCCTAGGTACATGGCAGAAGCGCCTGTAGCAATAATCAGTGCGTCACAGGTGTATTCTGCAGAGTCGCCTGTCAGGCGAAAAGGTCTTTGGCTTAGATCGGCTTTATTAATGTGATCAAAGATGACTTCGGTATCAAAGCGCTCGGCGTGCTGCTGCATGCGTTCCATTAATGCTGGGCCTTGTAGTCCTTCCACATCTCCTGGCCAGTTATCAACATCTGTTGTTTGGGTTAGCTGACCACCAGCTTGCATGCCTGTAATAATGACCGGGTTAAGGTTCGCACGTGCTGCGTAAATAGCGGCTGTATAGCCTGCAGGGCCAGAACCTAAGATTAATAATTTGTGGTGTTTAGTGTCGGTCATAAATGTGCTCCGTGGTTGGTGGTTAGGCCCACCCTAGAATAATAGTTGTTTCGAATATCGTATGGGTAATATTGGGCTGACTTAGAAAATATCAACTGTCTTAAGAATGTTTTGGCTTAAAGGGTTGTCTGTATGGCTTTGTCCACCACTAATACGGTGTTCGGCTACGCTTGGGAATACTGCCTGGATGTCATCAGGAATCACATGATTTCTACCTTCTATTAAGGCCCAGGATTTTGCCGCATGTAGTAAAGCCATTGCCGCGCGTGGTGATAAACCATGATTTGCGCCAGATTGAATTCGGGTAAATTCAACGAGGCGGTAAATGTAATCAATCAAGCTTTCAGCGCATTTTACTTTGCCTACTAATGCTTGAATCTTCTCAAGGGTGTCGGCATTCAATGAGGCTTGAATGTTTTTGAGGAGCTCCCTGCGACTACTACCCATGAGTAAACGCTTTTCAGATTCCTTGCTGGGGTAACCTAGGCTAATGCGCATCATAAAGCGGTCAAGTTGGGACTCAGGTAAAGGGTAAGTGCCTGCTTGCTCAGAAGGGTTTTGGGTGGCGATCACAAAAAACGGTGAGGGTAGTGTGCGTGTTTTTCCTTCTGTCGTTACCTGTCCTTCTTCCATGGCTTCTAAAAGGGCGCTTTGAGTTTTTGGGGAGGCGCGGTTGATTTCATCTGTTAAGACAATATTGGCAAATATCGGACCGGGATGAAAACTAAAGACACCTTCATTTTTATCAAAAATATTAATACCAAGCAGATCCCCCGGTAGTAAATCACTAGTAAATTGAATGCGCTGATACTGAAGTCCCAAGCTATTAGAGAGCGCATGAGATAAAGTGGTTTTGCCCATGCCGGGTAAATCTTCAATTAATAAATGCCCTTTTGCCAGCAGGCAGGTGAATGCCAGTTTGATCGCCTGTTCTTTACCCAAAATAATATGGTTTAACTGGTCTAAAGTTGTGCTGATCGCATTGATAGTGGGCATGGTGTATTAGCTCTTTTTAGTTGTCGTGTTGGTAAAAACTGTGGTGTCGATAAATCGTTTATTTATATTATTATAAGCATCAACTCGGCGGTCTCTTAAATAAGGCCAAATACGTCGGATTTGTTCGGTGTTAGCCAGGCCTACTTCAGCCATTAGCATTTCTTCTGTATCAACAGCAGCACTGGCTAATATTTCGCCTTGTTGGCCACAAATAAAGCTATTACCCCAAAATTGAATACCTACTGTTTTTTTGTCTGAAGCTTTTTCTGAAATGGTGCTAGCTTCAAAGCCTGTCCGGTTGCAGGAAACTAAAGGTAAATTATTGGCAATGGCATGGGCGCGTTGAATGGTGATCCAGGCATCAAGCTGTCTTTTCTGTTCGTCAGGCGTATCTTCAGGATCCCAGCCAATAGCAGTTGGGTATACTAAAATATCTGCACCTGCCAAAGCCATTAATCTGGCGGCTTCAGGGAACCACTGATCCCAGCAGACCAATAGGCCGATCTTTCCAATTTGTGTCTGGATTGGTTTGAAACCATTAAAACCGTCATCAGTTGCATCGCCGGGGGTGAAATAATATTTTTCGTAAAAACCGGGGTCATCAGGGATGTGCATTTTTCGGTAATGACCTGCGAGTGAACCGTCGCAATCAAAAACGACTGCAGTATTATGATAAAGCCCCGTTGCTCGCTTTTCGAATAATGAAGCAACAATGACGCATTGATGTTTTTTTGCAAGATTTGCAAGGAATTCAGTGCTGGGGCCAGGAATAGTTTCAGCTAAATCAAAGGCTTCGGCGCTTTCTTGTTGGCAAAAATAGGCGCTATTATGCAGTTCCTGCAGAACAATCAATTTTGCTCCTTGTTTCGCGCTGTCAGCAATTTTATTTCGTAGGTAATTTAAGCTTGTCTGGGCGGTTGCAAGGCATTTGTGCTGGATTGCCGAAATTTTGATAACGCTCATTTATAGTGAGTCCGTAAATACTGGTTCAAGGGGGAGTCCTTGCGTAATTTGCATGGTGATGCAGTGCAAGCTACCGTGCTCTTTAATTAGAGGGCGACAATTTATCGGGGTAATGTTTCTGTCTGGAAAGCATTGCTGTATTGTTTTGATTGCTTGTTCATCCTCGGGTACATCATAAACGGGTAACAATATGGACTGGTTGGTAATCAAAAAGTTCGCATAGGTCGCCGGTAGGCGTGTATGTTGCTCATCTGTCTCGTAAATGGCCGTGGGCATCGGTAGAGGAACTAATTTATAGGGCTGGCCCTGATTGTTTTTAAATGTCTGTAATTCTTGTTCCATTAACGCTAATTCGGTGTAATGCTCATCATTAGGGTCTTCACAAGCGACGTAGCATATCGTATGTGCATCGCAAAAGCGGGCAAGGGTGTCGATGTGTGCGTCGGTATCATCCCCAGCTAGAAATCCGTGCTTTAGCCATAAAATTTGCTTTACGCCAAGCTTTAGTTTTAGTTGGGCTTCAATGGTTTGCTTGTTAAAACTGTCGTTTCGGGTGTTGGTCAATAGGCAGCGCTCTGTCGTCAACAAAGTACCCTTTCCATCAGACTCAATCGAGCCGCCTTCTAAGATAAAATCAACTTTCTGATGTTCAAATTCACGGAAAGCGCCTGCATTAACGAGTTTTCGGGTGATCTCATTATCCTTATTAGCTTTATACTTACCGCCCCAGGCATTGAAATTGAAATCCAGTAAGACTAGCTTGTGCTGGTCGATAATACCTATCGGGCCATGGTCACGTGTCCAGGTGTCGTTTGCAGGAACTGAGTAAGTTTTCAATAGCGTATGGTGCTGTTTAGCATAGGGCTTAAGTATGCCGCTTAAGGTCTTCAGTTGTTCGTCATCTTCACAGGAAATAATCAGGTCTTGTTCGCTTAAAATGGCTTTGGCAATATTGAAATATACTGAGTCCACAGCTTGGAGCTGATCTTGCCAGTCAGTATTTTTATGTGGCCAGGTCAGTAATATTGATGATTGTGCTTCCCATTCTGCGGGGAGTCGTCTTTTATCAGGGCTAGCACTTTTATCAGATCCAATATAAGGTTTAAAGTCAGGCTGTGTCATTATTGTGGGCTATGTTTTCTATTGCTTTGAATGCGCATAATATGCCGGGCGATCAATTGCTGGTGTGCTTCTGAAATATTAGAAAATTCTATATTAAGTTCATAAGGAGCATGCTCCGGAGCGCAGGATAAAACTTTACCTTCAAGTAGTAGGCCGCTATAAGAAGGTAACAGAATCAACTTGATTGCCAGCACTTGACCTGATTTGAAGTGTTGCTCTGTATGGACGGCTAAACCTCCCTCGCTTAAGTTAATATCTTGAACGCTATCTTTTGGAATCGCCTGCTGGTTCATGGCTACCACGCGAGAAAGTGAATCTACTTTTTTATTCAAGACTTTCAGAAACTGCCCAAGATTTTTGTCTTTGTCGGTGATAGAGCGTAGTAAATGTTTTGACTCAGCATCAAGCAGCTGGAATTCAGAGATCAGCCCAAACTCTGGGTTCAGGTCAAAGTATTCAACAGCGGTGTGGTTTTCAGGTAAAGCCGCAATTTCGACAGAGGCCTTATCTTCAACACGGAAGTATTGGCGACGGTTGGCGAGTTCATTGATTGTTTTAATATCTTTGCTCATTTAATAAACTCTATTTAAGTAAGTGTGGAAAGGGGCTTTATGAGAGCTTTACAGGGCTCAAATCTCTGTCATTCTGGTAGTCTCTTAAGCTGGAATCCAGTTTTTTTTGCTATTTAGTTATTGAAATCATGGATTCCAGCAAAAAAAGATCACCAGGATGACAAGGTTGCTTAGTCAAATGGCTGTCGTGCAAATTCCACTTTCTTTTATTAAAGCAAATAATCGGGCTCTGCGCTCATAGATTTGTACTCTAAGTATTATTTAATTGTTCGAATAGCGTCACTTGTGTTCTAATCTCGCGATGTTGAAATTATACCCAGCCAAAATAGGTCTTCGCTATACTTCGGCGAAGCGCAAAAACCACTTTATCTCATTTATATCATTAACTTCCATGGTAGGCCTAGTCATTGGTGTAGCACTCTTAATTACCGTCTTATCGGTGATGAATGGCTTTGATCGAGAATTACAGCAGCGGATTCTGGGCATGGTGCCGCATGCGGTGATCAAACCTTATGCTGAAATGACGAATTGGCAAGTTTTGCAAAATCAGGTAATGAACAATCCTGAAGTACTTGCTGCCGCCCCGTTTATTAATGCCCAGGGTATGATTACTCGTAACGGCTCTGTTAATGGTGTGCAGTTAAATGGTGTTTTGCCTGAAGAAGAGCGTGACGTATCTATTATCTCCAAGCACATGATACGCGGAGACTTGCAGGATTTAAAAGCGGGCGGCTTTGGCATTATTATTGGTGAGATCCTAGCGCGGCAATTACGTGTTGCCATTGGTGATAAGGTCACGGTCGTCTTGCCTGAGGCTTCTTTAACGCCAGCCGGTGTTTTTCCTCGTTTAAAGCGTTTTACAGTTAAGGGAGTATTTAGAGTTGGTGCTGATTTAGACGCCTCTTTAACGTTGATTCACATGAGTGACGCTGCCAAAATTTTAAGAATATCCGGTGCTGTGCATGGTTTGCGTTTACGAATGCATGACTTATTTGATGCGCCCAGCGTTGCCAATAAAATAGCGCTCAACCTTGATGCCGGTTTTTATAGTATTGATTGGACACGTACGCATGGCAATTTATTCCAGGCGATTCGCATGGAAAAAACTATGATCGGCTTGCTGTTAATGGTGATTGTAGCGGTGGCCGCCTTTAATATTATTTCAACACTGGTGATGGTGGTGACCGATAAAAAAGCAGATATTGCGATTCTGCGCACTATGGGGGCTTCGCCCCGTGGGATTATGGGGATCTTCATTGTACAGGGCGCGTATATTGGTATTGTTGGTACTGTGCTTGGCACAGTGATTGGTGTGCTCTTGTCTTTGAATATCAGTGACTTGATTCATGGGCTTGAGGCCTTGTTAAAGATCCAGTTTTTAAATCCTGACGTCTATTTTATTAGTGATTTACCTTCACAGCTTATCTTGGACGACGTATTGATTATTTCAGGTTCCGCCTTGGTTATGAGCTTGCTGGCAACGCTTTATCCTGCTTGGCGAGCATCAAAAGTACAGCCAGCGGAGGCTTTACGCTATGAGTGATTTGTCACAAGAGTTGGTGATTGATGCTAAAGGGCTGAGTAAATCCTACGATGAAGCAGAAAAAACTTTACGTATATTTCATGGCCTGGATTTCACTTTGGCAAAAGGTGAATCGGTAAGTGTATTAGGTACCTCTGGCTCGGGTAAAACAACCTTGCTCAATATTTTGGGCGGTTTGGATAAGGCCTCTTCCGGTTCCGTAAAACTTTGCGGTAAAGATCTGGCAACATGTGCTGAAAAAACAATTACCCGTTTACGAAATGAACATTTGGGTTTTGTTTACCAATTTCATCATTTGTTAGCTGAATTTTCTGCTTTAGAAAACGTTGCTATGCCGCTATATATTGCTGGTAATGCTCGTCGTGAAGCAAATGCCCGCGCTTTAGCTTTGCTTGAAAAGGTTGGTCTATCAAAGCGGGCCAATCATAAGCCTTCTCAATTATCGGGGGGAGAGCGCCAGCGTGTTGCTATTGCTAGGGCGTTGGTTAACAATCCTGCTTGTGTGTTGATGGATGAACCGACAGGAAATCTGGACGATACAACCGCGAAGAAAATACAGGAGCTCATGCTAGAGTTGCAAGAGCAGCTGGAAACCAGCTTTGTGATTGTGACACACAATAAAGAATTGGCGCGGCAAATGGATCGCGTATTGATTATGGAAGAAGGCGGTTTACGCCAACTAAAGTAATAACATATGAGAACTTCTCACACCAACAGCCCTCTCGTTATTCCGTTAGCCTTTCTTATTTGTCATACCGGTAGTATTTTGAGTCGGACTCCATGGTTGTGAAGAAAAGTTAGGTGTAGAAAGTAGGTTCTGGTCTAGAATGACGAAATTGTCAGTTAATGCCTTTTGCGCTTTTCCCTACGATGCTGCCACTTGCGAATAATACTCCGCCTCCAAACCACACTAATCGCAAAATACCCGCCAATACTGGCCACAATGCCTGTCACTAAAGAACCAAAATATAGTGGGATTCCAATGTCATATAACTTCTCTTTAAGCCATGCAAAAGACAACTCATACTCGAAAGGTGAGGCAGGAATATCCAGAATCCAGGCGCCCAGCAAATATTCACAATAAAATATGGGGGGCATGGTTAAAGGGTTGCTGATCCAGACTAATGCAAGGGATAAGGGTAAGTTAGCTTTAAAGCGAACAGCGCAAAGCGCCGCAGCCAGCATTTGTAAGGGCATTGGAATGCTCGCCCAAAACAAACCAATAGCAAAAGCCTTGGTGACCGAATGACGATTAAGGTGCCATAGATTTGGGTCATGAATAATCGGCCCAAGAAATCCTAAAGATTTATTGTTTTTAATCGATTCGGGGTCTGGAAGATATTTTTTAATAAACTCTTTTGGCATACTGAACGATTCTATCCGTTTATTGAAAGTTAAGACTCAAGGAAGAGTTAATGTTCTCATGGATGACTGCATTTTGTGCAGGAGTAATCATACTCTATTGTAGTGGTTTTTTGTTACCCTGGTATGTTTATCTTTTGTTCCTTTTGGGTGCTTTGCTTTCCTTTTGCTTTATCTCCCGTCCGAAGTGGTTTTTGATGACCATTTTTTTCGCGCTGGGGCACTTTTATGCTGCTTTCGAAGCAAGCAAACAAATTGATTCAATCTTAGCGCTTGAATACGAAAATGTTGAGCTTGCGTTGAGCGGGTATTTTTGTTCATTGGTGCAAAAAAGTCAGCGGAATAAACGTGCTGACTTTTGTGTACTTTCTTTGTCTGAGCTTGAGTCATTACATATTCCTAGCGCCTTAAAAAAACAGGAAGGCGCTCATATTCGTTTGCAGTGGACTTATGATCAGGATATTAGTTTCTTTCCAGAACAGTCTATTCATACTTTTAAAGTAAAGCTCAAACAGCCAAGAGGAACATTAAATCCTGTAGGTAACAGTTATGAGCAATATTTATTTCAAAAGCGGGTGGTTGCTACGGGCATAATAATATCAGTGCTTCCTAATAGTGAAAAAGCTATTTTACCGTTTGAAAAATCCACAATCCAATACCTAGTTTTTATTAGGAGCAGCCTTTCAAATTATCTGGATAACTTTCTTTTAGACCTGGAGCATGCAGGTTTATTCAAAGCACTATTATTAGGTGACCGATCCAGTATCAGCAAAGTCGATAGTCAGGTTTTAAGCAAAACTGGCACCCAGCACTTAATGGCCATTTCAGGTTTGCATATTGGTGTGATTCTCATGCTGTTCTATCGTTTTTTGCCTAAATCGAAGCAGTCGCTAGTGATGATTGCTTTAGTAGGCTTTGTGTATGTATCACTGGTTGGTTTTAGCGCATCAGCTCAGAGGGCGTGGGTGATGTGCGTGATTGCTCTGGTGTATCTGATGGGGTTTAAGCGTTCCAGCTTATGGCACCCCTTTATAATGGGCT
>Ga0105348_1001199_pt1 | contig 17732 bp, 10 predicted proteins | sample EN8Hudsemesocosm_2_FD_83504 | JGI IMG/M metagenome (GOLD analysis project Ga0105348, IMG submission 83504) | Methane-oxidizing microbial communities from mesocosms in the Hudson Canyon - EN8C Hudson Canyon | ecosystem: Environmental > Aquatic > Marine > Cold seeps | place: Hudson Canyon... | reverse complement strand
TTTGCCTGTTGACGGATAGAGGTTCTATTGCAGTCCATGGCAGTGTCACCACCACCAAGCACCACGACTTTTTTGCCTGCCAAGTTGATAAAGTCTTCTGTATTTTTCTCAAAACCAAGACGTCTATTCACATTAGAAATCAAGTAAGGCAAGGCGTCATGAACGCCCGGAAGGTCTTCACCAGGAAAACCACCTTTCATATAATTATACGTACCCATTCCCATGAAAACGGAATCATATTCCTGCAACAATTGATCAATTGTTACGTCCTGCCCAATTTCAACGCTCAGGCGGAACTCAATACCCATATCAGTAAAAATCTCACGCCGCTGTGACATGACAGTTTTTTCCAATTTGAACTCTGGAATACCAAAGGTCAACAAACCACCAATTTCAGGATTACGGTCAAACACGACGGGCTTCACACCGTTACGCACCAATATATCCGCACACGCTAAACCAGCAGGTCCCGCACCAATAATAGCGACTTTTTTGTCGGTCCAAACAACCTTGGACATATCGGGTCGCCAGCCCATAGCAAAGGCCGTATCGGTAATATATTTTTCTGCCGAGCCAATAGTAACCGCGCCAAAGCCTGCATCAAGCGTACATGCGCCCTCACAAAGCCTATCCTGAGGACACACGCGCCCACAGACTTCAGGCAATGAATTAGTCTCGTGACACAACTCTGCTGCCTCGATAATATTCCCTTCAGATACCAGTTTTAACCAGTTCGGAATATAATTATGTACTGGACACTTCCACTCACAATATGGATTACCGCACTCCAAGCATCGATGAGACTGATCCGCTGCATCATTCTGGTCAAAAGACTCATAAATTTCGCCAAAATCCTGGGTTCGACCTTCTATTGCAATTTTCTTGGGATCAACTCGCCCCACATCAATAAATTGAAAATTATTATTTAACCGCTTAGCCATAGTATTACCTCTAAAACCTAAATCGCTCCAAACACACTAGTAGTGCTATTCAGGGCGCGAGCGTATATTGTCAAGTAAGTTCGCCAGGCTAGCCGCTTTAGGCTTAACCAACCAGAATCGTGCAATCAGGTCTTCAAAATTCTCAAGAATTTCTTGTCCCCACTGACTTGCAGTTTCTGACACGTGCTCTTGTATGACACCCCGCAAGTGATTGCGATAAGGCTCCATTTGCTCAGTTGATACTCGCTGAATTTCAACAAGCTCATGATTATATTTATCTACAAAGGCATTGTCTTGATCAAGTACGTAAGCAAAGCCACCGGTCATACCAGCACCAAAGTTATATCCGGTCTGACCAAGAACGGTAATCAAGCCACCAGTCATATATTCACAACAGTGATCTCCTACCCCTTCAACCACTGCCATCGCACCGGAGTTTCTCACACCAAAACGCGCACCGGCTGTACCTGCCGCAATGAGCTGACCGCCCGTCGCGCCATACAAACAAGTGTTACCAACAATAGACGTATCTTGTGACTTAAAGGTACTGCAAACAGGAGGACGCACGACCAACTTACCACCCGTCATGCCCTTACCAACATAATCATTGGCATCACCTTCAAGATTCATATTCAGACCACCAGCATTCCAAACACCAAAGCTTTGGCCTGCTGTGCCATTTAACGACAAATTAAGTGGCTTCTCGGCCATGCCTTGATTGCCATATCGCTTGGCAATCTCACCAGACAAACGAGCACCAATTGAACGATCACAATTAGTCACCTTGTACTCAAAATCGCCACCTGACTTAGCGTCAATACTCGCTAACATATCAGCGACCATTTGCTCAGCTAAACCTGCCTTATCAAATGGTTCATTCTTATCAACCTGACAAGTATGAGGTTTATCCTCAGGAATACCTGCTGTTGACAAAATAGGTGATAAATCCAGCTTTTTCTGTTTAGGCGTATCACCAGGCAAAACTTTAAGGAGGTCGGTACGACCCACTAACTCATCTAATGAGCGCACGCCTAATTTCGCCATCCACTCACGTGTTTCTTCAGCCACAAAACGGAAGAAGTTCATCACCATCTCAACTGTTCCGTTGAAATGCTCGTCGCGTAGCTGTTCATTCTGAGTGGCAACACCTGTCGCACAGTTGTTCAAGTGACAAATTCTCAAATAACGACAACCTAAGGCAACCATCGGAGTGGTACCAAAACCAAAACTCTCTGCACCTAGCATTGCAGCTTTAACGACATCTAAGCCTGTTTTCAAGCCACCATCTGTTTGCAGCCTAACTTTGCCACGTAAGTCATTTCCACGTAGCGTCTGATGCGCTTCACTTAAACCTAATTCCCATGGAGAGCCAGCATAGCGGATCGATGTTAAGGGGCTTGCTGCAGTACCACCGTCATAACCAGAAATAGTAATTAAATCCGCATAGGCTTTCGCTACGCCCGCAGCAATTGTGCCAACACCCGGTTCCGACACTAACTTAACAGAGACCAATGCACTTGGATTAACCTGCTTCAAATCAAAAATAAGCTGTGCCAGATCTTCAATTGAGTAGATATCATGATGCGGGGGGGGTGAAATTAATGTCACACCTGGAACTGAGTAACGCAACGTTGCAATCAAGTTATTAACTTTACCGCCAGGTAGCTGACCACCCTCGCCAGGTTTAGCACCTTGAGCAACTTTAATCTGGATAACATCCGCATTACTTAAGTAGTGAGGGGTAACACCAAAACGACCAGAGGCAACCTGCTTGATTTTGGAACGCTTCTCAGTACCAAATCGAACCGCATCTTCACCACCCTCACCGGAATTTGAGCGCCCACCAAGGCGGTTCATTGCAACAGCTAAGGCTTCATGCGCTTCAGGCGATAAAGCGCCTAAAGACATCGCTGCCGAGTCAAAACGAGGAAATATATTTTCAACCGGCTCAACTTCATCGATAGAGATCGCTTGCGCTTTATCACTAAAGCCAAACAAGTCACGTAAGGAGGAGGCAGGGCGATGATTAACCAGATCAGCGTATTCCTTAAAGACCTTATAATCACCCGTTTCAACTGCACGCTGAACGGTATTCACTACATCCGGGTTAAAAGCATGATATTCCTGGCCGTGCATAAACTTCAATAGACCGCCAGGCTGAATAGATTTTCTAGCCTTAAATGCTTCTTTAGCCAACAATGCTTGCTCATTTTGAAGATCTTCAAATGAAGCACCCTGAATTCGACTCGCGACCCCCTTAAAGCATAAATCAACTATGCCGTCGGACAAGCCAACGGCTTCAAACAACTGCGCACCACGATAAGATGCGATTGTTGAAATCCCCATCTTAGAAAGTATTTTCAACAAACCTTTGCCAATACCGCGTCGGTAGTTATTTTTAGCTTCAATCGGATCCATGAGCATCTCACCGCTCTTGATCAGATCAGACATGACTTGATAAGCAAGATAAGGATAAACAGCCGTTGCACCAAAACCGAATAAAACAGCAAAATGGTGAGGGTCGCGCGCAAAACCTGACTCTACGACGATATTAGAATCACAGCGTAAACCTTTCTCAACAAGGTGATGATGTACCGCACCTGTAGCCATGAACGCATTTACGGGTAATTCACCCTCCTTGAGATCTCTATCTGACAAGATTAGAACAACCTTTCCAGACTTAACTGCATGTTCAGCCTGCACACAAATATCTTTTACAGCCTGCTCTAAACCCGTTCCTGCTTCATGCTGTAATCGAATGACCTGATGTTCAAAGCCTTCTTTGTCCGACGTAAAACAACTAAATTTAGCCGGTGTTAGTACTGGCGTTGCTAAAATAATACGCTTTGCATGCTCTGACGTTTCTTCAAAGATATTATGCTCAACCCCGACACAGGTCTCCAGAGACATAACAATTGCTTCACGCAAAGGATCTATAGGTGGATTTGTAACCTGAGCAAATTTCTGCCTGAAATAGTCAGCAACTGAACGTACACGATTAGACAAAACCGCAACAGGCGTATCATCACCCATCGAGCCTACCGCTTCTTGTCCGTTTTCTGCTAGGGGACGAAGAATTTGATCACGTTCTTCAAATGTTACCTGGAACATTTTCATATGCGTTTTTAAGGTATCGTCATCCATGGCTTCAAAAGCTTCGTGATCCTTGTCCAAAGTGGACTCAATACGGACCGCATTTTCTTTTAACCATTTTTTATAGGGATGAGCAGATTTTAAACGATTATCTATGTCATCAGTATGAAGCACTTCGCCCGTTTGAGTATCAACGGCCAAAATTTGCCCTGGCCCAACACGACCTTTTGCTACCACGTCTTCCGGTTTATAACCATAAGTACCAATTTCTGACGCGACTGTAATATAGCCATTTTTGGTAATAACCCAACGGCTCGGCCTTAAACCATTACGATCTAACAAACAAACGGCATAACGGCCATCAGTTAGTACAATACCTGCGGGACCATCCCATGGCTCCATATGCATACTGTTATATTCATAAAATGCACGAAGATCCGTATCCATGGTATCAACATTCTGCCATGCAGGCGGAATCATCATTCTCACAGCTCTAAACAGGTCAACGCCACCTGCCATCAAAACTTCTAACATATTATCCATACTAGAAGAATCAGAACCCGAGCGGTTAACTAATGGCGTTATTTCAGACAACTCAGGCAGTTCTTCCGAAACAAATTTACTGGTACGAGCAAGAGACCAGTTTCGGTTGCCTTCAATTGTATTTATTTCACCATTATGCGCGACACACCTGAAAGGCTGTGCCAACGGCCACTTAGGCATGGTATTGGTTGAAAAACGCTGATGAAATACACAAATACTGGTCGCGACAGTCTCATTACCCAAATCTATGTAAAAGCTAGGTAAGTCAACAGGCATCATCAAGCCTTTATATGAAACTACCTTTTCTGACAAACTACAAATATAGAAATCAGCATCATCCTTCAATACCATTTCGGCTTTACGTCGCGCCATAAATAGCTTAAGGGATAACTCTCGCTCAGATAGATCAGTACCTTCAACAAAAACTTGTTCGATAACAGGCAGGCATTCAAGCGCCATTCGCCCCAAACAATCATTGCTAGTCGGCACAACACGCCAACCAACAACATTCAAGCCCTGAGCTTGCAATTCGGAATCAAGCGCCTTACGTGCACGCCCTGCCTGATCGGTATCTCGCGAAAGAAAGACCATGCCGACACCGTAGCTTTGACCTAACTCAACACTAAAAAGATCTTTTGCGACTTGTCTAAAAAAGGCGTCTGGTTTTTGAATCAATAAACCACAACCATCACCCGTTTTACCATCAGCAGCAATACCGCCACGATGAGTCATACACGTAAGTGATTCTATCGCCGTCAAAAGTAGATCATGGCTTGGTTGACCCTCCATTTGAGCAATCAATCCAAACCCACAGTTATCTCTAAATTCTTCAGGGCGAAACAAACCTGCTGCCATAACATTCTCTCTACAAAATATCATTTAAAATCAAACAGTTATTAATAAGCTATTTTCTAAAACCGCATGACTATGAAAATTGGGGTTGGATATTTTACACATGGACTTCGTTTGGTACAAATTTAAAGTGTATCTTTAATGCACTTAAACTGGAGAATATCGACTTATATCTTATATATCAATAAGTTAGAATTAAGATATTATTTCTTAGGATAGGATTTCTGAATACCGTCAAAACGCCTCAACCAAGGACTTTGTGACCTAATTACTTGAGATGAGTCAGCAATTGCTGCCTTTGCATCCTTTTTGTGAGAAAAAACACCATAAAACACCGCATACCATGATTTACCTTTATGCAGCGTTTTCAAATAAAAAACATCATACTTAACATCACCAAGTTTACTTATAAACTTGAGTGCAGTCTCTTCCTTATAACTCGCTAGAATTTGCGCTGAATATGCCTGAACTGACTGCGCATTCGCCCACTCCCGAGAACGAAAATACGGGTTTTTCGATTTAACGACACCTTGAGCTGGAGATTTAGCAGCAATATTACTTTCAAGAGGTTTTTTCAAACTAACCTTCGCTTTATCTTGCTCTGTAGCCTTAGATTCTCTTTGATCGACTACCTGAACCGCACTCGGGCCAACTTCCTGAGCGTTCGTCTGAGATAAGCCCCGCACAACCTCCAGAACAAGGCCTTTATCTTGAACCTGGACCTGAGAAACTACCGATTTCTCTGCCTTTGGCTCAGCAGCTAGCTTATCTTCAAACGCTAGCCCTATTTTCTCAAGCTTAGCGCTACTCGCAATGGCCCGATCCAACATAGCCATCCGCTCAACCCGCTGCAACTTCAGCAATTCACTCTCACGCGAACTTTTTACTTTACCCGACTTTAACGCTGGATCAATTTCAACAACATCAGATATTTGCTCAGCTTCAAAATCAAACAAACCATGCTGAAAAGAAACAAACAAAAAAGACATGAAAAGCAAACCACCAAGCCCTGCAATTACCCGCTTCGGTAGCGCACTCTGTTTTATACTTCCTACCTTCAGTAAACCTGGCTCCATAACCACACTGGGAAATATTTTATTTATCCTACCAGGTAAACCTTTTCCCACATCAACTAAATGCCGCTGCTGTAAATCGGATAAAGATAACACACCACAATAACCAGCTGACTCGAGCCTAAGCTGTAAATATTCAAGTAAATCCTCTTTATTCAAAGGCTTTATATGGATCTGATGTACCCACTCTTCGCGGCCGGAATGCCCCCCAAGCTTGGCGTACTGCAACAAAACAGGCAGACCTACAAAAAGTATAATTGCGCCACTTTCTGGAGCAAGCGCTCTAAAATAAGCAAAATATATTTGTAATTCTTTTTTAGATAATTGCTCGGCGTTATCAATAACCAACAAAGTACGATAGCCGTCTCGCTGAAACCGAGTATCTAGCTCCTCGGTTAATTTTGAAAGAGCTTGCTGGATTGGCTCCCCTCTAAGAGCAGGTAAGCCGAGCTGCCCAGAAAAATATTGAACAGCCGAATTAGCTGCATCTTTCCCCGATACCGACTGCCCTATATCGAAAACTATAGATTTGAGCCCTTCCTCATGATTTCTCTCAAAATGACGAATTAGTGTAGTCTTCCCCGCTCCCTTTTCTCCCGTCAACAACAACACCATATCGCCAAATGTAGCCAGATGACGTAAGGTTTCAAGATTATGCTGCCTCTGAGCGCCGCCAAAAAAAACAGGAGAGAACGCAGAAAAGGGGTCAGCATTCAGCTCAAAGTACTCTTTGAGCTGACCGACCAATACATGATTATTGGTATCAGTCATCCATCATGCCTGTTTTATTTTTAAAATAAATAGAATCAATATTGCTTTAATACTTGCAACAAGAAATTCTGTGAAAAATCAGAAGTAACGACAGCTTCACCGATTTCCTTTATCAAAACTAAACGTAAAGTGCCATCAATCACCTTTTTATCCACCGACATCAATCGCTGATAATCAGCGGCCAGCATTCCCTCAGGCCCCGTGACAGGTAAATCGCTTCGCAAGAAAATTTGCCTTACTCGCTCCACATCAGCTTCGCTCAACCAGCCCTCAAGCCTTGAAAGCTCAGCAGCCATAACTGTTCCAGCCGCAACCGCCTCACCATGAAGCCAAACACCATAGCCTTCAAATGTTTCGATGGCATGCCCAAAAGTATGCCCTAAATTTAAAATCGCCCTCAAGCCACCTTCTTTTTCATCAACTTCAACTACTTCTGCTTTACAGGCACAAGACGCCTCTATCGCTTTCACAAGCACATTTGGATCCAAACTTTTTAAGGCTTCAATATTCTCTTCTAACCAGCTGAAAAATTCGGGCTGACGAATCAAGCCATACTTAATCACCTCGGCGATACCCGCCGACACCTCTTGAGCAGGTAATGTCTGCAAGGTTAAAATATCAATAATTACCGCCTTAGGCTGATAGAAGGCGCCTATCATATTTTTACCCATAGGGTGATTAATACCCGTTTTGCCACCGACAGATGAATCAACTTGAGAAAGCAAAGTTGTCGGCACCTGTATAAAGTCAACACCCCGCTGATAGGATGCAGCCGCAAAACCTGCCATATCGCCGACGACTCCACCCCCTAGAGCAATAATTGTCGTTTGCCTTGAATGAGCCCGCTCCAGCAAGGCATCATAAATTAGATTCAGGGTCTGCCAGTTTTTGTATTGCTCACCATCAGGTAACACCACGCTATCCACATCGTATGCAGAAAGAGCATGCCTAACTTGTTGCTCATACAAAGGACCAACCGTCTCATTGGTCACCAACATCACTTTTTTACCTGCTATAAAAGGCTCAAATAATGATGAGTCACTTAATAAACCCTCGCCTATATATATCGGGTAGTCACGTTCACCTAAATCAACTTTCAACTCAATCATCTAATCGTTACTCTTCTCAATCACTTGTACAATATCCCTGACAATCATTTTCAATGATTTTTTGTCTGTCTCAATCACCATATCAGCGACACTTCGATAAATGGGATCACGCACCTCAAACAAATCACTTAAAACCGTAAACGCATCCTTACTACCTTGAAGTAAAGGTCTATTTCGATCTTTATGTGTACGATGAAACTGCTGTTCAACAGAGGTATTTAAATACACCACGAAGCCATTCCGTGAAACGAACTCCCTATTTTCGACACGCATCATCGCACCACCACCGGTCGCCAATACCGTTTGACGACGCTGTGACAACTCCTCAATCGCCTGCTTCTCTCGCTCTCGAAAGCCAGACTCACCTTCAACATCGAAAATCCAAGGAATATTTGCGCCTGTACGACGCTCGATTTCTTTATCTGAATCATAGAAATCGTAACTCAATTCCTTAGCGAGAATCTTTCCTATAGTTGTTTTACCTGCCCCCATCGGGCCAATAAACACTATTAAATCTTTGTTTTTACTCATGCTACTTATACTATTTTTAAACCATCAAAAGAACATCATTGATTTTATAAAAAACTATTTATCAACAAAAGAATACCCATCAACAAAAAAGGCCGCATTAAAGCAGCCTTTTAATTATGCGCAAAGTGCGCGCATTCTCCTATACTTACTGATCAATCACACCATCTTTTAATAACTTCGGCGTGATAAATATCAACAACTCTGCTCGCTCATCAATTTCTTCAGTCCGAGTAAATAAAGCGCCTAAATAAGGAATATCACCAAGAAAAGGCGTTTTAGTCACTGTAGTAGAGTGCTCAGACTGAAAAATCCCGCCCAAGACAATCGTTTCACCATTCCCGACTAGAACCTGCGTAATCACCTCATTTGTTTCAATACTTGGTATACCAGCCGTTACTGCACCACGATTATCCTGATTAATTTTCAGATCCATAATAACTTGATCATCAGGCGTAATTTGAGGTGTAACCTCTAAAGATAAAACAGCTTCTTTAAAAGAAACAGAGGTCGCACCCGACGAAGATGCTTCCTGATAAGGGATCTCTTCACCCGACTTAATAATAGCCGTCTGTCTATCCGCTGTTACAATTTTAGGCTGAGCAACAATTTCGCCCTTGCCATCTGATTCAAAAGCCGACAACTCCATATCAATCAAAAAATTATCAGTCCCAAATCCAATTGCAATAGATGAAGCATTCGCAGTGTTCACCCCTAAATCAACCGCTAAAGCGCCTGGGAAAGAGATACCAGTACCAGTACCAGCCGCAATATCGGTTAATTCGCCTAAAGTACTGTTAGAACCACCTATGGTAAACAGACTATCACCACTTTGATCCAATCCGCCACCACCCCATTGGATGCCCATTTCATCAGCGATATTCGACCGCGCACGAACAATACGCGCCTCAATTAAAACCTGTCTAACTGAGATATCCCAAGTCGCTATAAGCTTACGTATTTGCTCCAGCTTACCTGCTGTTTCACGAACACTAATTGTATTGGTTCGTTCATCAGAGGAAATAAAGCCTCTTGTTGAGATCAATTCCTGATCTTGGCGTAACAACTCAACAATATCAGACGCCTTGGCATAATTTATTTGTACTATTTCCAAACGAACCGGCGCCAATGCAGCAACCTGCTTATTCGCTTCCAACTCGAGCTTTTCCCTAGCGGCTATCTCTTCAGCAGGCGCAACTAATAATACATTTCCTACCGTTCGTTTATCTAGGCCTTTGGTCTTTAATATCAGCTCTAAAGCCTGATCCCACGGCACATTCTGTAAACGTAAAGTAATGCTTCCCCCAACAGTATCACTTGCCACTAAGTTCAAGCTGGTAAAGTCAGCGATCAACTGCAATACAGCTCTAACCTCGATATTTTGAAAGTTAAGTGATAACTTATCGCCAGTAAAAGGAAACTTATCTTTCTTCCGCTGATCGATCTCTTCCTCGGACAACTCCTCAACACTCACTGTAAACGTGTTATCCGTTTGATAAGCAAGATAATCATAATTACCAGAAGGCTTGATCGTTATGACAGCGTCGCCATCTATCACATCTGAATCTATTCGTTTAACGGGTGTCGCAAAGTCAACCACATCCAGGCGCTGCCTCAATTCGAAAGGCAAGTCCACAGACGGTATACGCAGCTGAATGTTGCCTCCTACTTCTGCCATATCAATGTCGACATTAGCTGATGCAAACGTAATCACGATCTGACCGTCACCTTTTTCACCTCGATGAAAGTCAATATCTTTCACCGAATTTTGGGCGCTACGAATTTTGACTCCAGCATCACTATACTGCTCTTGCGAGCCATTAGTTAAACCAGCCTGCTGATCACCGACAACGCCATTGTCACTCCCCACCATTATGACCAGCTTATTGCCTTTTACGACAGTACTGTAAGGAACCAATTCCACTAAATCCAGAATGATACGCGTCCGATCCTTGGTACCAATAACAGTCATTCGCTTAGCATTACCCAAGCCCAAATTATGGTATTTATCTTTTAGACTGCTACTCGCGCCTTTTAAATCCAACGCAATTCTTGCCGGCTTTTCAATAGTATAGCCATCAACCAAAGGCGGCGTTCCGTCAAAAATTAATGAAATTTCTGTACGATCACCAGGCAAGGATGCAAAGTTCACATCCTGTAAACTTGCTGCATACCCTCGCGAAACCGAGAATAGGCAAAACAATAGAATTCCAATAATATTTCGTGACTGAAAGAGCATTTCTGTAAACCTTAAAAGTCTGTTTTTCTTAAAATTGATGTCTCTATAAACTTTAGACCCTGAAAAAATCATTCCAAATTGCCTCCCCATATACCTTACTCATCATCCAGCGCAATGGTACGCGGACGTTCAAGCCAGCCACCATAACCGTTGGGAACAATTTCTATTATGTCTAAACGACCCGTACCAATTCCGACAATACGACCATGATTTTTCCCGATATACTGCCCAACTTTCGTCATATGAACACTTCCTCCATCATCAGAAATCAGAGCCCATAACACGTCATGCGCATTTCTTTGCAAGGTACCAACCATCACCAGCTGGCCAATTGAAAATGACTCCAGAACCTCTGGCACCCGATCAAAGTCAGGTTTGACATTACTTTGATCCGCCTGGATTTCAACCTCATTGACAACAACATCTTCTGGAGGTAAAAATGGCGATCGGCGATTGGCCGCACTGTAAGTGAATGCACGATATACCTGAACCTCAGGTAAAGCATCGATTAAACCTCTAGGCTCTGCATCCGTTTTTTTCATAAAACGGTCCAAATCCTCAAAGCCATCATTCCCAGCACAACCGACAAGCATCAAAGACAACATCACTAAAGGCAAGAAAAGCTTATTCATTATTTCTTCCCCTTTTTCTTAGATTTTTTTCTGCTTTTTTTATTCCCATCAGCGTCGCCATTGTATCGATAGGTTTTCGCTGCCACAATCAACTTAAGCTTATCGCCCACTGAACGATCATGTTTACCTGCCCCACCACTATCAGTAGAAATAGACAAATCATGCAATGTCACAATTCTGGGCAAACTAGCCACACCACTTACAAATGATGCTATGTCGTGGTAAGTGCCAGAAACCTCTATATCCATAGGAAGCTCAACGTAGAACTCTTTTGACTGCTCGGGTTTTAATTGTATAGAGCTAATTTCTAAACCGCTCCCAAGACCTGTATTTGTAATATCCTCTAATAAGCCTGGCACTTCAGTTTTTGCAGGTAGCTGCTTCAACAAAGCACCAAATGATTTCTGCATTTCAGCCATTTGTTGACGAAAAGCATCCAGGTTTGCCACTTTATGCGCCCGGCTCTCATATTGTTGCTTAAGTGTCGACTCTTCAGCCACTACTCGCTCTAAATCAGTATATTGATCTTTAACTAAAAACCAATAGCCACCAATAACCAGTGCAGAGAATAAAACAATAAACACGATTAATTTTACGGGTGCAGGCCATGAGCCGGCATTATTAAAATCAACATCATTAATATCGAAGCCTTTCAGGCTTTCCATAGATTCAGAAAAACCCACTATCTCACTCCTTTCTTATCAGCAACCGCTTCAGTTGAGACTTCAGGTGTTATTTGCTTAATACTTAAATCAAAACTATTTAGAGAGACTTCCTCACCCTTCTTAATTGCACTCACATCCTTAAGATTAGGATTTGCAAACCAAACAGAGCTTTCGAAGTTACGCATAAGGGCCGAAATTCTATTATTTGATTCAGCCATCCCCTGTATCGTAATCAGATCACCTTTACGTTCCAATTCTTCATAAAACAAACCATCTGGAAGTGTTCTAACCAATTCATCCATAACTCTTACTATAACTGGCCTGGTGCCCTGCAGATCTTGAATTACTTTCATACGATCCAACAGTTGTTTCTTTTCAGCTGTTAATTTTTTAATCTCTTTTATCTTTTTATCAAGCTCAGTCATCGAGGATTTCAAATAACTATTTCTGGATGCTTGATACTCAGTCTGAGAGCTAACATAATCCTGCCAAAGAAAAACCAAACCACACGCCACAATTAAAACTCCGACAAGCGTAGTAATAAATTGTTTCTGACGTTCAGCACGAAGCTCTTCTCTCCACGGACGGAGGTTAATTGCTGGCATTAGTCAAAACTCCTCATAGCTAAACCACACGCGATCATTAAAGAAGGCGCATCATTACTCAGTGCAGAAGCATTAACTTTCGAACTCAGCGTCATATCAACAAATGGATTAGCCACTATCGTTTTTATACCTGTTTTTTCTTCCACCAAATCAACAATCCCTACAACAGAAGCCACACCACCTGCAAGAACCACATAATCGACTTCATTATATTGGCTTGATGAGAAAAAGAACTGTAGCGATCTAGCGACCTGCTGAACAACCGCATCCTTAAAAGGCCCCAAGACCTCTCTCTCATAATCATCAGGTAGGCCACCTTGTTTTTTAGCTAACCCGGCTTCTTCTACCGACAAGCCGTAACGCCGCTGAATTTCTTCAGTCAACTGACGCCCGCCAAACAACTGCTCTCGAGTGTAAATTGTTTTAGAATCAGCCAATACGCTCAGCGTAGTCATTGTTGAACCAACATCGACAATTGCAATGGTTTGCTCTTCACCCTCGACACCAATTTGAGAGTTAATCAGTTCAAAAGCTCGCTCAATTGAATAAGCTTCAATATCGATCACTTTAGAGATTAAGCCTCCAATTTCCAGAGCATCCTCTCTGAGCTCGACATTTTCCTTACGACAAGCTGCCAATAACACGTCAACCTGATCGATGCCTGTTTCTGACTCACCAAGCACCTCAAAGTCAATAGCCACCTCATCCAGGGGATAAGGAATATACTGATCTGCCTCAACAGTGATTTGACTCTCAAGCTCATTATCATTCAAGCCTGCAGTCATTTGTATCGTTTTGGTGATGACAGCCGAACCGGCAACAGCCGCAGCCGCTAAACGATTCGCTGTTCTCGACCGAGTGACTACTTTACTGATCACCTCACCAACCAATTCTGCATCGTTAATATTTTTCTCAACGACACAGTTGTTAGGCAAAGGCTCAACAGCATAGCTTTCGACTCGATACTTTTCACCACTTTTAGATAGCTCAAGCAGTTTCACAGAGGAGGAGCTTATATCGATACCTAATAAAGTATCTTTTTTATTACCAAATAATCCGAACACACGATAACCCATTAAATTAATGGCAGTCACTTTGAATAAGATGTGAAAATGATTCTATTATTCTCATCTCAATGTACAATTCTTTACTAAAACTACTCTAAAAAGACGTATAATCCTACATCTCTCTAATTAAAGCTATTTCTTAGATAATAGCTGTATATTTCTAACTTGCTAGGAAAAACATGTTCAGTTTTGTGAGACTTTTGCATTTTTTTGGGTGGTCCGTCATATCTTCACTATGTGGCGCAGCTTTTTTAATGGCATCTTTTTATCTCTACCTATTACCCACACTGCCAAATACGGCCCAACTTAAAACAACTCAACTACAGACCCCACTACGCATTTATTCGCAAGATAAAAAAAGAATAGCTGAGTTTGGCGAAAAGAGAAGGACGCCGATTAATATTCATTCTGCTCCAAAACAAATGATCAATGCATTTATTGCCGCAGAAGATAATCGTTTCTTCGAACACGTCGGTATTGATATAAAGGGCCTAGCAAGAGCAGCAAGCCAGTTAATCTCTACAGGCCGAATACAGTCAGGCGGCAGTACGATCACCATGCAAGTGGCAAAAAACTTTTTCCTTTCTAGAGAAAGAACCTTTATCCGAAAATTTAATGAGATTTTTCTCGCTCTGCAGATCGAACAAACACTAAGCAAAGCTGAAATATTAGAACTCTATTTGAATAAGATTTATTTAGGTAACCGCGCTTACGGAGTTCACGCTGCCGCGCAAGTTTATTATGGCAAAGAAATCCTATCACTCTCACTTGCACAAATAGCCATGATCGCCGGACTGCCCAAAGCCCCCTCTAGTTTCAACCCTCTTGCCAACCCCGGGCGAGCCCTAATAAGAAGAAACTGGATCCTTAACCGCATGCTTGAATTAGGCATGATTACCAAAACCCAACTCATAGAAGCGCATGACAGCCCCATCACAGCCAGCTTTCATGGTGGAAAATCAGAACTTCACGCCCCTTATGTCGCCGAAATGGCAAGACAGGAAATTATCAAAAAGTATGGTGCCAATGCCTACACATCAGGCATGAAAGCCTATTTGACCATTGATAGCAAGCTACAGGAAGCGGCAAACAAAGCGATGAAAAACGGCCTGGAAAGCTATGACCTTCGTCACGGCTATAGAGGCCCTATTAAAATAATCCCTGAAACACAATTACAAGATAGAGACTTCCTACTTAAACAGCTTAGAAACACCAAAGTGCCACAGCACCGTATGGCGGCAATCGTCTTAACGCTTGACGAAACCAGTGCATCACTACTCATTAAAGACGGCTCATTAATCACCCTGGAATTTGAACAAACTAAATGGGCCAAGCCATTTAAAACAATTGATCGAATAGGGAAAACCCCTAAACACATAAATGAGATTTTGAGCATTGGCGGCATTGTTGAAGTCAGCACACAACGAGACAAAGACAACAACCAGTACTACAAACTGGATCAAACCCCCAACGTCCAGGGCGCACTCATTTCATTTAAACCGAACAATGGCGCCATCCAGGCGCTAGTTGGCGGTTATGATTTTAATATGAGCCACTACAATCGGGCCATTCAAGCAAAACGCCAGCCTGGTTCAAACTTCAAAGCCTTTGTCTATTTAGCCGCGCTTGAAAATGGCGCAACAGCCTCCACACTAATCAACGATGCGCCAATCGTATTTGAAGATAAAAACCTTGAGGCAGCATGGCGACCTGAAAACTCAAGCGGCAAATTTTATGGCCCCACACGCATCCGGAAAGCGCTATATAACTCCAGAAACCTGGTCTCGATTCGCCTACTCAAAGAGACTGGCGTAAGAAAAACACTCAAAACGATTAAGAAGTTCGGCTTTAACATGAGCGCATTGCCAAAAGACTTATCATTAGCACTTGGCAGCGCCGCACTGCCCCCTATAGAAATTGCCAAGGGTTATAGCATGATTGCAAATGGCGGTTATAAAATTGAGCCTCACTTAATCGACTACATTACAGACCAAAACGGCAAAATAATCTATCGCACCAATGCCCCTATTGTTTGCGATAAATGCGACACAAACAATCAACAAGCCACAGACAGCCTTGACGCACCAACAACAGTGCCCGCCCAACGCATCGCTGATGCACGAGATATTTATATATTGCACTCAATGCTAAAAGACGTGATAAAAAAGGGTACCGGCCGACGCGCGCTTAAGCTAAAACGTAACGATTTAGCAGGTAAAACGGGCACAACCAATGACCAAAAAGACGCCTGGTTTTCTGGATTTAACACCGAAGTCCAAACAAGCGTATGGGTCGGTTTTGATCAACCTAAAACCCTTGGCCGTCGAGAATATGGCGCTAAATCAGCACTACCTATCTGGAACGAATACATGGCAATAGCACTACAAGACTCACCCGAAGCTCACATGAAACAACCTGAAGGGCTTGTTACCGTGAGAATCGACAAAGAAACCGGCCAACTAGCTCAACCCGGCGCAAAAAATGCAATATTTGAAATATACAGGGAAGAGTTCGCGCCAAAAAAAGTAGCGACTAGAGGCAAGAATACGCCGACATTACAAAGCATTGAAAATACAGTATCGCCTGAAGATATTTTTTAAGCTTCACTCGCTTTATCAGCTATTTAATACCATTTGAAGCTGACTGTTGTTAGCCGGAAAACATCTAGATATTAGCCACAAAATAGGCAGACATAAAAAAACCGACACTGAAAAATGTCGGCTTTTTTATCTAAGTCAAAGACTTTCGTTTAGCCCTTAGGACTAAATATCATCTAAAGACTTAAGCGGGTAACTGGCAGGCAATGGCAATGTAGCCACGCCAGTATCAATCGCCGCTTGAGCTACAGCAGTAGATACAACACCTAGTAGACGAGAATCTGTTGCTTTAGGGATAATGTAGTCTTTACCAAACGCCAGAGAGTCCAGATTATAAGCATCTAGCACTTCTTGAGTCACAGGTTCTTTCGCTAGACCAGCAAGGGCTTTAGCAGCAGCCAGTTTCATTTCTTCATTGATAGCAGTTGCGCGAACGTCTAATGCACCACGGAAGATGAATGGGAAACCAAGAACGTTGTTTACCTGGTTAGGGAAGTCAGAACGACCCGTTGCCATGATTGCGTCATCACGCGCTGCCGCTACCACTTCAGGCATAACTTCAGGAATGGGGTTAGCACAAGCGAAGATGATTGGATTAGGCGCCATCGTTTTGATTTGCTCGCCAGTCACCATATCCGGACCAGATAGACCCAAGAAGATGTCAGCACCGTCTAGCGCATCATCAAAAGTACGCTTGTCAGTTTCTACTGCAAACATAGCTTTGTATTGGTTTAGATCAGTACGACCCGAATGAATCACGCCTTTACGGTCACACATAAAGATATTTTCTGGATTCATGCCCGCAAGGATAAGCAGCTTAGAACAAGAAATCGCAGCAGCACCGGCACCTAAAACAGCCATTTTAACTTCGCCGATTTTCTTACCTTGAACTTCTAGTGCATTTAATGCTCCCGCAACCGTTACGATAGCCGTACCGTGTTGATCATCATGGAATACAGGAATATTGCACTGCTCTTTCAAAGTACGTTCGATTTCAAAACATTCTGGTGCTTTGAT